>Ga0116228_10001979_pt1 | contig 17420 bp, 10 predicted proteins | sample S1TSphfallax_2_FD_89694 | JGI IMG/M metagenome (GOLD analysis project Ga0116228, IMG submission 89694) | Host-associated microbial communities from peat moss isolated from Minnesota, USA - S1T2_Fc - Sphagnum fallax MG | ecosystem: Host-associated > Plants > Peat moss > Unclassified | place... | reverse complement strand
TTTATGAATTATGGTATCTGTATAGATGGGGATGTAATGGTATCTCATATGTACAGTGAAAATGTGTCTGCATTTGAATGTACAGTTTGCTCTATCTCTTTTGCAATTATCAAGAATATAGTTTATGTTGTGTAACAGTCTTTGCTTGTTCCGCTCTGTGCATTTGAAAGGCAATACAACCCATTTCACATCTCATGAGGGGAAGGTGCTTAGAAACATCTAGTGTGAAGATTGGTGTTCAACGGTTTCTAGGTAAAGATCATGACGTTGGAATTTTGTAATACAACATTTTGTTTAAAGCTCAACTGATGCACATATGTATCTTTTAAGGTGTGTCTATGTCCTCTAGGTGTGATTTTGCATGTGCCAGAATGTGCCTGAATTCAACAGACATTTTCTGCAACAGGGTTGGTGTGTGCCAAGTTGATGTCACTGCACCAAATAGTTGGCAGGATGGGGAAAATTATATGCTGAAGGCCAATCCACATGGATCAACCATCTTCCTTTTCTGACCATCATCACTACACATGCACGCAAACCACACGACACTGCCTCAGCCCCCTTATGTAGCCTTCATATGCAGTTTGTAAATTAGATTTGGTATGCAGTTTTTCCTGCATGGCATTTCACATTTCTCACTAAATTGCACTGTTGAAATAACAGTAAATTGGTGAAGATCACAAGAGGAATAAACAGCAGCAATGGACCCCATTCCACCTGTAGAGTGATGTCACAGCTCAACCAGCTCTCATGCAGGGCAACCCTAAACTGCATTCAGTTCAGGATTTCCTTCATGTTATTTTCTGAGGTACATAAAAAATTGTTTTTTTGATATTACCAACTGTAAAAGACCACCATACAACATCTGAAAAAAGAAAAGGAAACAAACCCATTCATGTTTTCAAGTTAAGGTTCTTAGTTGTGAGTCCAATTGGGTGTTTGGCATACAGGACTGTCCAGGGTGCTGGACACTGACATGGTTTGTCAGTTTCTTGAGCTAACAAGCATGCAACAGCAGCAACGCCAGCTGACAGAACCCCACAGGCAGAACTTTCAGTGGGCCTTTTCAGTACCAGTTTCTTCAGCATCATCCTCCACCTCCTCCTCTGGGAAAAACAAAGAGGACCAAGTCCTCCCTGTACTGGAGCTGATTCATGTCCTTCTAGCTTGAAACCTTGTGCTCTCTCTATGAAGGAAGGAAGGGAAAGAAAGAAAGAAAGAAAAACTCCCTCACCTTTGTATCATGGAATATAGTGCCATCTGACACTGAAATCTTACCAACCTTCAGCACTTTTCACTAAGTATACTAGTTTTGTAAAATACTCCAGACAGGACTTCAGAGCTCAAGAGAATGTGCAAGGTGGCTGGTTTGCAAAATTGTTTACCACTTTTTTATTATTAAATGGGTTGCAACATGAAGAGGATTCTTTGGAGACCACAGTCTATGAGCTTTTTACTTTGGTCCATCAGCTCACTAGAGGAGGAGTTCACACAAAATGTATGTTTTTGATTTGACACTTGCTCGGTGGTCCTCAAATATTTGAGCTTGAGGAATATTTGCATGAATGTCAATGGAGACAAACTGCAAATGCATTTACCATCCATCAGCATAATTTGTTCTTGGCCAAAGTTGCAAAGCACAAAAAAATGCACGGATTGGGTAATTGACCCTCCTTCCACAATCAGATTAATTTTAGGCATCTTAACCTGGGTGAGCACTAATTTTAATGACAACTAACAGAATTAATCAACTGTCATTCTTGCATGATTCTAAAGAATTAGTCCAACCTCCGATAAAAGCTTAGCTTTGGGCAATTTCATTGATCTCAAAGGTATTTAATTGATTCTGAACTAAAATGTTAATTTTGAACTTTTTCTAACACAGTGGTTGAGATCAAAATTTTTATTGAATTTAACACAAAACATTGTTAACATCTATTTGTTGGATCCTTTGGTGAAACGAAATACTATTAATATCTATTGTTCCATCATCTGATGGTCTTTAAATTGAAGTTTCTCTTCAAAATTTCAACTTTGAAATGATTAATTACTAATTTTGAACTTAAAAAAAAAAACTCTGCAAAAAGGATCTCAAGTCACACGGGCTTTGGATCACTACCATGCATTTGGTATATCATTACTTCCACCAAGCCTCCGTCACTCTTTACATTTTCAAAGCATGCGGGTGAGAGCATTACAAACATTGGGCAGGGCTCAACTGTTGTCTCATTGGGGCCCTTCTTTAGGTGATGCTCTTGTCTTTGTGGTTTACCTTACAACCAAAGGCTCAAAGAGGCAGACCAAGTTTCAATTAGTTTATGGGCAGCTTTCCGTTATCCCATATGTCAGTCATTGGATAAGTCAGGGAATTGCAGCACTTGGGGTTTTGGGGGGACTTTGTGAACAAGTTTGAGAAGAGAAGAAGGGGGAAAAACAGACTTCTTGTAAGTCAGAAAGTGTATTATGATGGCCGACAGATGTAACATTACAACTGACTTTGTATACAGTCTGGTGGTGGTCATGGTGGGTTGGTGGAAAAGAATCCCCCAGCTCAATAGCAACCTCCACCATCTCACCCAACTTATGACTTTCCTTTCTGACTTATGACTGACATTGAGTAGTAAGCAAGCTTGCTTTGTGTTGGTGTCTGGACTAACAACTCCAGTCAAGTACCTTAATATCACCCATCCGGGTACCAAGTTTTAATCTCCAAAGTGGATGGGTTTTAGGGGGGGGCCTGAGTCAAATGGCAAGCTCCTAATTCAGCTTCATTCCACATTTTTAAGGGTTTTCCCTCAAACGAAGTTTGAAGAGCTGAGAGCCCTAAAAATAACCCATTCATAAAAACCTCCAAGATTTTTCTTAGTGCATTTGGAGGTAGCTTACAGAGTGTAAAATATTGAGAGGCATTTCTGAAAACAAAACGTTCACACCGTTTTCCAAAATGCTCTGGTGTTGTCTTTTATTTTTTTCCTGTGATACCCAATGGGTACTTGTTGGATACCTGTCGGGTATCATGGGAAAACATTAAAAAAAAATCTAGATGTTTTTTTAATTTTTGTGCTCGGTAATGCCCTCAGAGGGGGAAGTAAGCGCCCTTCTGCTCTTTGGGCGTTACTCTACACTTGACTCATCGACCTTTTTTTCATGGAATAATGTTTAGGTTATATGTTTTTGGTAGAGATGGAAGAAGCAAAGTCAAATCAATGGCTACATGTCAAGTAGTTTATGTCCCATTTGGGTTGCCAAGTTTCAATCTTGGTTTTTCTTTTGGGGAGAAGGAACATCAAGCTCATGATCCAGATTTTGTTCCACATTTGCAATGAGCTTTTTACCCCAAAAAAGAGTTTGAAGAGAGCAGAACATGGAAGAAGCACTGGAATATTTAAAAGTATTAGAAACCTTTAGGAAAGCTCAAAAAAACCTTCATGTGTAAATTATACACGTCCAGATTGCAAATTTACAGCTGCTCAGGATGAAAAGTTGGAGTTTATAAGAGATGGGTCTTGTTGTATATCCTGAATGCTATTTGGCCTTGAGGGTTGTGTGGGGGTGCTGCCAGGACTCAAGACCTTGAAGCTCTTGTCCCCAATCAAAAGTCAAAATTCAAATGCAGGCATTGCAACTTTAGAACATACTTTCACGTCATGCCCTGGAAATGGAAATCTCCAGACTGTTCCACCACAGAATATGCTCTTTACTCCTTCTAACTATTATTGGTGAATAGTAGTGGATAGTGGATACCACAAAACAAAGTCCAGATATGCTATAGTCCAAGTCTAGAATGTAGAGTCTAATCCTCATTCATCCAATAGCCTGCAGTAAAGGGTATGGAAGGAATTATAGAATGCAAAAATGTGAGGAGTTTTCCACAATCATTGTAAAGGGAGATATATGGTGTAACATCCAGTTAGAGGGCAATACACCGTTAATCCCGTAGGGAAGGCTGCTAGGCATAAAGCACTCCAAGGTTTTTTTTTCATTGTATTCGAAAGCAACTTCCCGCACAGAAGATTTGTTCCTCAGTTGAAGAACCCACCTTCAGTCATTTGAATAAAGAACCTTTCATGCCTTACTCTGGGGAAGAAGGCCTGCTTTCATGGGCCTCCCCTAAACCCTAGGACTACGGCCCTTGACCCTCAAATTAGAGGAGGCCCTGGGAAGTAGGCCTTTCCCTATATGTATCCACCCTTGTTAAGGGTTTTTTCTTTTCTTTTACAATTTTTAATTTCCTTGTAAATTAAAGGGCCAGATTTCATTTAACTGGCTGTCAAAGTATCTTATGCATGTTGAGAAAATGGCAATTATCCCTAGGAAGATTTAACCAAATCTGGCTACAAACCATATATTTTAATCAACCCTCTATATATATGTGGCTACACACTGAAAACCAAATACAGTACTTTGGCCATTTTTAGTAAGTTTTTTTCTTCCTCACTTTGGCAACTGAAACCTTTCAAATCACTTCATTTTTTATTTTTTATTTTTACTTTCTCTTTTTGGCCAATTTTTGACAGTAAAAAAGGGCTAAGGAGGAGCAACCTGAGTAATATCAAAGAATGATGAGTAAAACTTTAAATTTCTATAATAGTTTGCATGCAACATTGAAAAGTTCCCAATTAAAGCTTTGAAAATAGCCTCTATGGTTTGCATCATTAGGCTGCATACCAGTCCCCAGAGAGTAACAATTTATATGTAGAGTAAAGGCCCTACAATGGGGGGCATTCTCAGGTAAGGGGCCAAGGACCAAGTGAAACTGGATCCAGCCCAGCATTTTGAGAATATCCCCTTGGATTTACCCATTGTCAAGCATGAGGCAAAGGTCATCATGAACTTAAAAACATAAGTAGATCATGAGTGGTAGGAGGGGAGGGTTCTTACACCTACTCTTTATTAGTGAGAGCAATTTTACACTTACATGTAGGCATGATCTCCCTCTCACTTTTGAGGAGTATATACAGTGTTTTTGTAGGAGGGACATTCACTGATATAAGGTACCTTCCAAATACACTTATAATTTTCTCAATGTGCTTTACATTAGGAGAGAAACCCCCTGTGAGGTTCAGTCCTGCATATATGTTGTTTTGCTCTAATACCTAGGCATCCCAGGTTGGTTCTGACATGATAGGAAACCAAGCTGTCAAATGTAGTCCATACATGGACCCTTATATTTTTAAAAGTCCCAAAACCAAAAAAAATCAAAGAAGCATGCCCCCATGAATTTTTTTGGGTACACATCCAAAGACCAAAGTAGGTTGCTTGTGTAAAAATGACATTGGAATGCAACATGATACTTCTTACTTAACACCATCTATAAATGAAAGTTTTTTTCCTAACATATATGGCTATATAATTTCTTAACAATTAGGACATCAGAAGAATCTAGCAATTTCACTTTAGCATTTACTCACAAGTTAACCCCAGTTGAAATAATAAGCTATCATGCTCAAAAATCTTGAAGATGTTGGGAAATGATAGGCACCATGTGACAGTAGCAAATCCAGTTTGTGTGGAGAGAGGGAGTGAAGTGAAGCTGTAAAATTAGTAATGTGTTGTGTGTGTGTGATGTAGACTATTGTCAGCGCCTGCCAAAACAACCAAATAAGACCAAAAAGTCAAGGGCCTAAAATTAGCAAAAAGATATAAATATTGTTTCACAATATTAGGTACTACCATAATTTGGAATTTGGTTAGCTGGCTGCCATTGAAAGCCAGCCATCACATGACTAATTAATATTAATAAATATCTTCCAAAATAAACCCAACCTCCTTCCTCTATAGCAAAAAAATAAAAATAGCCTTGAAGGTGAAATCATGGCTATGTTCATTGTAATATGTGTTTAAGATATATATAGATAATCCTCCTCTAAATTTAAAAAAGTCATAAGCAGAAGTAGCATGATGAAACCTTGGCAAACTTTATTAAACAAAGCACCCAACAAAGGGGGAAAGGGAGGACAAAGAAAGAGGACCCAAGTCCAAGCCAAAAGTGCCCAAACCTAAAGGGGGCAAAGGAACAAATTATGTTCAAACGCCACCGCCAGTCGCAAGAAGCATATTAGAAAAAGAAAGGGAAGGGAAATTTTGAAAGCATAGTAAGTCTAGAAAAACTTTCACTTTGAGATGACAACATTTTTTTAGTGGTGGGTTGCACTCTTTACAAAGCTATCAACACTTTTTGTCATCTATAGAAAGTACATAGAATCACCAAATGGAGGGCCATCAATGCCTTTAACTAACCTTACCATGCTTGTGGATTGATGGGAAAAATCGTCTATTTATTGATGTAAACACCCAAAAATCTCTATGGCAACGAAAATAAATGCGTTTATAAAATGTTGATTGTGGTAGAATCTTTCATTTGCCTGAGTTGGCATGTCATGACCACCCTTTGCAATGAAGTAGACCAAGTCTACTTGGGTGGGGTCAATGATCATCACATTAGCAAAGGTGCAAATGTCATTAGTTGATAACACAATGTCAACTTGCTAACAAGAAGACTAAAAGGAAAGGGGTGGAAATACATGGGTATTTCCTGTGAAACATGAAACCTTGTGTCTTTCGTGGTGGAGGCAAAGCATTTCGACTCATGTCATGAGATGTAATTTATTCCATGAGATGTAATTTGTTCCTCACCATGGGAGCAACAATGAAGGTGGGTCCTTACATGATCGAAGGGCAAGCCACAAATGTAATGGGTCACCTTAAGAGTCCAACTTGGTGCACAAAGAAAAGGAGAAAATATCAAAGGGTAGGTGGAAAGGTGGAATGATTGGGCGAGTAGAAAGCCAAGCATTTGCTCTCGAGCCCACACAAGACCTCAAACATGCATAGTGCGAATCATAAGTGTGAAAATTTTCACACCATGTTAAAAATAATGTTGGAGAAAGAATGGTCATGCAATTGTTTTGAAATGCTCTTCTAAAATCGATCTAATCCCTTATTAGCAAATTGAATGAAAGGAAAATCGCATGCCACTACATTTGAAGGAAAAAGTTCTCATGTTAACTTCAATTGGGCTCGAAAGGAGAATGGATTGAAATCACTGGCACCTATCGCCTCCAATAAAAATGGACAATGATTTAATAGGAACCTAATAACAATGATAAATGTAATAACGCCCAACTCCCTAGATACGCCATTGCTGCAATGAGCTTTATAAAAATGAAGCCATTCCCCTGGTGAGAGATAAAAAGAATGACCTATCAACGCATTAAAAAAAGCTTGCAGGCAATCCAAATAGACTGGGCCCAAGAATCTTCCAAAGACCTGCAAGAGGGTCAAGTTGAAGGAGGTGAGCCACCCTTGAAAAACCTATGAAGGATAATAGCATGGATTTGCTTTAGAACTATGAATCCAATTGCACACTGACATGGAACACCAGCTACTAAATCAGCAGTAAGTGCAATTGGCTCCCAATTAAACACCAGTAAATAATAATACTATTTAAAAATTTGGATCACACAAGGTATCAATCTTTTTGGAAAATTTAGACCCATTAGTTAACAATTTCAAAGTAATACCCCTGGTTATCAATTTACTTGGGTTATTTTTTAAATAATAAATTATGCATAAAGGTCAGTTTTCAAATACTCACCTTGCAAACCACCAGTTATATTGTCTAGGTAGGGTAGGCTACAGGGTTTTTTATAAAAAAACTAATATTTATTTTTCTATTTTTCCATCATAAACATGTTTTCTATTTTTCCTGTTTTTTTCATATATATATATATATATTTTTTCCTGTTCTCTATCATAAACACTAGTGCTGTGCCATTGGCCAAGTGTTACCACGGCCTCAACTGATTTTTCCTTCCAAAACCTGGTTTTTTGGAATTTATTTGAATTTTCAGCGGCAGAAATCACTTAAAAATCAATATTTGCCACATTCTGAATCCAAATCTTACCAAATAAATTCCATTAAATCCTGCTCATCAAGATATTTCCAACAACACCAAAGGCACATTCCACTTCTTCCGAAATATTTAGCTACAGTTTAATATAAGTTTCAGTGAAGAAATCATTCAATATTCAAGAACTTTTGCACTACAAGTCCAAATGTCATGGAACCAAGCCAATGCACCCCTCCTCCTTGAGAGCTTCCCAGAGAGACCCAGAATGCGATCTGAAGCATCCCGGTTTGATGGATCTCATAAGTCCAAAACAAAACAAATAAACTACCTTCCTTTTATATAAAGATGTCTACAGTTTTAGGATTGGTAACTTTACTTGCATGAAATTCCAATAATCTAGGTAAGTTGTTGAAGTTTGAAAATTCAATACCCAATCCATTAGGGTCTTGTCAACTCTAAGTAAGCTATGTACAGAGGTGGGTAGTTATATGTCATTTTTCAAAAAAATCAATAACCAACTGGTAGGTTAATCAATACGAGGCTAACAAGAGAGTGTTTTCTCAATAACCAGCCAACACTGGCTGATACTTGATACGACTTACCAGAGGCCGAGGCCTGTATACCAAGCAACATTGGTACTACTACCCACGAACCGGTCCACTATCATCAATCCCTGTTCTGATATGGATCCTGACGGTTAGTCTTATGCATTTATGGGCTCACTCAAGGCCACTTCCAAAGGATGACACAATTAGGCCTCCTTTACAGTAGGAGTCAGGGCTGGAAAAACTTGGGGCCAATTTTGAGCATTTTTGATTTGTCGTGTGGTCCCAAGTTACTAATAAATGCGAGAACATTGACGTCCAGATATTAATAAATGCTGGGAACATTGACCCCCATGGTTACAAATTGGGTTCCCAAATTCGATGGTATTTGTTTTTCAGCCTTGGGGCAAATACAAGGCCATAAAGTTCAGCATTTATTAAGAACTTGGGGCAGATTGAAAAGTTTTTTTCGATTTCAGCCTTGACTCATAGTTTAAAGCACTTAGGACTGATTTCAATAGGAATACTTGATTTGGGTTGAACATTGGCCCTCACTCCTACTGTAAAGAGGGCATTATTAGTCAGAAGATGCTTAGGTTATATAACCATTTATTAGTGTAACATGAACACATCACACATGTCAGTTGTAGCAATTAAAATGCTAGAGAACAAGCCCACTCTAGAGTCTACAATGAACCTTAATACATATTTGGTTCTATGTTTTTAAAACTTAATAATCCCAGTCCAGATTCTTGGTGTGTTCGGAGGAATGTGGAGGCATGCTTACAGAGTGTAAGAACTTGCAGGGCGTTTCAAAAAACTAATTTGCACCTGACTGAATTTGTAAGAAAATAGTGGAGGTCTAGCCCTGTCATTGTTACTTATCTAATGGGGTTGATTCCTTGAAAATTTTCCGCCAGTCCTAGCAGCATTCCTTTGAAAATTGGAAGAGCAAGGTTGTGCTCTGCAATGAAGGGTTACTGTGAACCCTCCTGCCCTTCAAAGTGAAGGATTTAGTGCAAGATGTGACCCTTTACATAAAAATTCACAAAAGAAATTTTGCACACAAAATTTCAATTTCAAGACCAAAATTTCAATTTCAAGACTAAAAATTGGCATGTATGATACATCAAACTATATACATGAACATGTATGTTTAGCATTACTTGGGCTCTGCACTGCAAGCGAGTTCCAGTGTTTTTGTGAGGTAGGTGGTGGGTTGGCTATCATCCACAAGGAGGAATTAGCCAAATTTGGATGTTTAGTGTTTCATGCTACAACCTCTTGTCTAAATACAGAGACTTCCAAAAAAGAATCCTCATTATGTGGCTACAGAGGGCCATTTTCCTCGAAAAATTAGCTGTTGTACTTGTTGGAAACCCCCTTTTCTTTGTCACTAGTGTGCGAAAATTTCACAAGTAACAAAATTACTGCAAGTGACCATAAATTTTCAGAATAAATATGCTTAAAGTATGATGTAAAGTTTGAGATTGAATGTTAGTTTGATAATACCCTTGCCCACATGTTTTACCGAGCATAAAGAGCGACCTCACATTTATAAATAAATAAAATTCACAAGAAGAAAAAACAACATCAGGCTTTAAAAACTGGAATGCTTGCAGGAGGGAAACTTTTAGTTTTCCAAAGGCCCCCCCCACAAGGTGCTCTCTAGATACACTAGAGAAATCAGAGGTCTTTGCTTGGTTATGCTCTCTGTGTCATTGTGATGGACAAGGTGCTCTCTAGATACACTAGAGAAATCAGAGGTCTTTATGTGGTTATGCTCTCTGTGTCATTGTGATGGACAAGGAGGCTACAATTTTAAGCCCTAAATGAGTTTATCTAGTAAAGGGTTGGATATGGGGTCTGCTACCTTATCCAGAAACACTTCGAGTTCCCTCACCACACTCTATTGTATTAGTAAAAGCACTAAAATAGTATGACAAGCTTAATGGATCTGGTGATGGAAGCCTAGTTATAGGTCATGAGGAGTTTAATCAAAATCCAAAAGATCCCAAGAAAAGTTAACATTCATTCATTGGGACTCCACCATATCAAGTGACCATAATTTGGCACAATCCACTTACTTTTTACACAACAGTACTCTTGTTATAATGATAGCTTTGATTACAAAGGATTTGTGATAGTAGGTGACAAAAATATGTGTACAATGACACACCATGGAACTCCCCATTGCAAACATGTAAGCAAAACCCCTTGAAAGAAATGAGCTTAGAGGAAATCTTCAAACAATTAATTACTGGGAATTGAGTTACCTTGGCAACTTGGACAACTGATTATACTATTTTAAGAAATGTTGAAATTTTCAAAAAAAAAAAATTTCCAAAAAAGAAATTTTTTTGAAAGAAAATACCTAATCTTCAGGAATATTTTATTTTTCAAAATGAATTAATTTTTTGATAGACATGTGTTGAAGTTGCCAAGGCCTATGGTATTGTAATGAGTACATATATGACTATGGTACTTCTGAGAATAAAAATGTCTTACTCTATTAAACTAAACCAAATAGGTCTGGGGATGGACGAGCATTTGATGGAAGATCAGTGTCAAATAGTCGTTGATACAGCCTTCTTAGCAAAGCGGGGATTAGCTTATGCAGAGCCCAGCTTGCTTTGACCACTTTGAACTTTAGAAAGCCTCTTAACCTAAAAGCATCAAGCTTTTAAACCTAAGTTACTGGATTAAGCCTATTATATTTTGGAGAGACAAAAACAATTTAGACAGGATAGATTGGAGGTCATTTTTAAGAGTCCAAGCCAGTGTTGGACGGTTGTTGAGTTTTGACCTGATTATCAACCCAGTTATCAATTTGATTATTAATAACCTACAAGTTGACTACTGATACTTTGATAATCAATTAATAAGCTAATCAACTGGTATTTAAATTTCAAAATTTAATAACCTACACGGATGACCTCATTATCATCCAGGTAGATTATCAATCCTAAAACACTAAACATTTTTATGATTAATAAGAACAAAAAAACCCAATTAAAGTTTGAACTTTAAAAAAAAAACTCTATAATCAGTTAATAACTGATGATTATCAATCAGTTATTTGATAACTTACTCCTATGCATCATTGATTATTATTATTCACAAAATATTGATAGCCTAACCAGTGCCCCAAATTTAAAAAAAAAGAAACCTACCCAACGATTATACAAAAAATCAATAAGCGGCCAAGACTGGTTCAAGCCAGGTCATTGGCAATGTTCTCATAGGGCTGATTTGTTCCCAGGTACATTTCAGTAATTGAATTCTGATCCTTAAAAGGTTGGTTTGTTGGGTGCATCACCAAAGTTTACAATGTGATCATAAGAGTTAGAAGCTTAGAACCCAAGGACTGATGTAAAGGTGTAATCAGACAGATGACAACGTGTGGCTTGCAAATTTTGCAATTGGAAATGGCTGTTAGAATTTATTTATTTTGCACAAACAAGTAAAAAATGACTTGCTGTTGTAGCAGTTAGAAAGTGTCCAAATGTCTGATTGACAAGCAGACAAAATAAGAAAAAGGTCCGGTCTAATAATCATCTAAACAACAGGGATGAAATAAGACAACATAGTTTTTTTTGGGGGCCTATAGTCACAATCTTGTAAGGGTTTATATAGAACGTGCCTATACATGTTTAAATCACAGTTCGTTAATGTCACCCCTATATATATATAAAGTAGAAACCAAGGGAATGTTTATAAAAAAGAGTTTACTGTGTGTGTATATATATATATATATATATATATATATATATATATATGATCATTGGATTTCCATTTGGGTCATTCTGTTTCCTTTTCTTTTCTTTTCCCTCAAAAACCACACCTCAAATTCTCCCCTCCCAAACCCCCCAAAATAGTACATACAAAGAAATGCATTTTACTAGTGTAATGCGCCCCCCCCCCCCCCCAAATAGCCAGCATGGAAAACTCAGCTAAATCCTGGCCGCAATGGCTCCAAAGAACAAAAGCAAGAAATGAACAAATTTTTTAAAATGAATTCTTTAGACAAGATCTACTGTACATATCATTGTGATCAAAATTTTTTGAAGGTTTTTTTTGTTGGGGGGTTTTTAATTGTTTTTCTCCTCCAATTCAAACTCCCTTCCTTTTTTTGGGGTTTGTTTTGGGAGTGTTTTCCTCCTATTACGCTAAAGTCAGTGCTATACCTGCGTATTCACAGCTAAGGAAAGTAGTCAGCAGTAGTGCTGGCAGTTTGTTTCGTCAAGCTTACCTTTGTCAAACATTCATTGCAGAGTTTTGTTTTTGGTGTTCTCTTTATTAGCTCATCTTGTGTGTGTGTGTGCGCGCGCGCTCTTGGCTTTGCAGTGTGCATTGTTGAGAAGAGTTTGGATCTCAAGATTTTTTTTTGAAAAAAAATTGGATTTTATTTTGGGTTTTTTCTTTGTTTTTATTTTTCTTGGTGGGAGTGTTGATGAAGGCTAAGAAAGTTGTCAAGAGGGATCTCTCTTCTCTCATCAAACCACATACATTGTGATCATCAAGCTCTTGATGAATAAATTCAACTGTAATGCGACCTCTGAAGATCCCAGATCCCTCAGTTTTTCACATTTTGAAGCCTCTTTCAGTTCTTTTGCGGGTGGAGCTTTGTCGCAAAAATAGCAAATTTCGGACTATTGTAACCAGCCATGATTTCAAGCTCTCAGTTATGGGGGTGAGTTTGAAATGCTGCTAGAGAGAGATTGATTGATTCTTCAAGCTCTCCAAGTTTTGAAACACAGAGTTTTCTTTCTTTCAAGCTTTTTGGATCTCCCAAGATGGAAGAAGAATTTTGTTTTGTGCTGTTTGTCATAGGACTTGTTGAACATTTCAATGTAAATCGAAGTTTCACAGATTCAAAATAGCTATGCATCTAAGACTCCCTTGCGTAGTCTTAGATTGCAAGATCCAAGTTTGACTGTCCAAGTTTTTTTTCCTTCTTTCCCCTCGCTAGTCTTCCATTCCTCTACCTTTTTTTTCCTCAGCCAAGAGCATGATGCTTGGTTAGATGATGCTGTTTTGTGCTACGTTTCAGTTGTGATACTCAAGCCCTTCTGAGGTTTGAAATGCAAAGGTTTGAGAGTTCCAAAGAGTTTCAACAGTGGAAGCTCCTCAGTTTTGCAGGTATGAATGCCACAAGTTTTTTCAGTCTTTTTCTGTGCCAAGACTACTGTGGGTGGGTACACCAAAGCTGATGGACTGATTCAGTGCTTGAAGCATGGTTTTGACATCATTTTGTGGCTCCGGAACTCGAGAACCTGAAATCGGCAGGAGAAAACAAAACTCCATCTCCTTACAACACCATTCCTCAGAGAATTGGAAATTGGAAATTGGAAAGAGGGGGATATTCTTCTTTGGAAATTGTGGGGTTTGGTTGCAAGAGCTGGAGGTGGCACAGGATCTATCTGCCCTTGGAACCTTATACAAGGGAAGAAGTAGTTTGTTGATGATGATGATGGGTTACTGGTGGTAATCAGGCAACAGTCATCATCTGAGTTTCAAATGGCTTCAAGAGGAGGGTGCACAGATTGGCTACTAGGGTTTTGGATTATGTTGGTTTTAGGACTAGGGCAGGAATCTCAGTGCCAGCCTCCTGATGCATTTGAATTGTTGAAGCTCCGGCAATATCTTGGTGATACCTTGCATGTTATGACAGACAACTGGACTGATCCAAACATGCTATGGAATTGGAAAGGAGTGACAACCAACAAGGATAAGGATGCGGTTGTGAGTCTAAGTCTGCCCAGCTCTGGTTTGAATGGGGTCCTCTCAGAAGAAGTAGGTTACATTTTGGGCAATCTCACTCACCTTGTACACCTAGATCTGTCAGACAACTCTTTGACAGGATCCATTCTGACAAATGCAAAAACACTTGAGACAATCAATTTATCTCATAATTATCTGTCGGGAAGCATTGGCCCTGACATCCAGCTCATTGCAAATCTTTCAGAGCTTTATGTTGCCAGCAACAATTTGAATGGCTCGATACCAGAAACTCTTACTCAGTGCCAGAACCTCTCTAAACTAGACCTTTCAAGTAATCATTTCCAAGGAGAAATTCTGGGAGGATTGGGTGAGCTTCAGCACTTGCAGCTGCTGAATTTGAGCCACAATTTGTTTTCAGGTGCCATCCCACCCCAGCTGGGTTCACTGGCTTCATTGTCACAACTTCAGTCACTTGACCTCTCTTACAACAATTTGACGGGGACAATTCCAGATGCACTTGTGTCAATCCTGGACTTGGACATGGGGGGTCTCAATGTCTCTAACAATCAGCTAGCTGGCCAAATTCCTAAGGCACTTTCCAGCTCTCCACAAACATGCTTCAATGGAAACTTAGGGTTATGTGGGTTACCACTTCCTCCTTGTGGCCAGGATGCGGGACCTACTCAGAGTCCAGGCAGACCTCCCACTGCAACATCTATTCTCCTCCCAATGGGCTCTCAACATCTACGGACATGGGTTGTTTTGACAATTGCAATTGGGTTTGCATTCCTATGCCTTATGCTTGTCTCTGCAATTTTCCTCCGAAGAGGATGGGTCCAGTACCAAAAAGCTCAGCTGTTGTACTCTCCTGAGTCACTGTCTCTCAAATCTGCTCTACCTGGGATGCTATTTGATGACAGCTTAAAGGATTGGATGCAGTTTGAGGATGTGGTGACAGCCACACTGAGCAGTAGTAACATTATATCCACAGGCCGGTTCACCACTCTCTACAAAGCTATGCTGCCATCAGGAGAAATGATGGCTGTGAAGGTCTTAAATATCGAGAAGGGGTACAGTACCTCACATTACAAAAAGGTTTGCATGCAGCTTGAATCCTGGGTGCATGAGTTCCATCATAAGCACCTCATGATGCCGATAGGCTTCATTCTGTATGACAATTCCATCCTCTTGTTGTATGACGATGCACCGTATGGAAGCATAGGACAGTCTTTGCATACAAAGGTGCAGCCGAATGTGCTTAATACATGGACATCCCGGTACCGCCTAGCCCTTGGAGCTGCACAAGGACTGGCATACTTGCATCACAGTTGTGAGCCACCCATTATTCATCTTGACATCACCTCACATAACATCTTTCTGTGTGGGACACCTTCAACTTTGCATGCTCAGCTTGGTGATGCAGAGCTCTTGAAGCTTGTTGAAGCTTCAAATGGCACACTGGATAGCATTTCAGCAGTGGCTGGCTCTGTTGGGTATATTGCTCCAGGTCAGTTTCCACTCTGTTTTCAGTTTTGTGCACATTATAGATTCTTTCCTTGTGTGAATGTAAGTATCCTGTCTAAGAGTTCCAAGCCCTTCATCTTGTCACCTATTACAATTCTTAATGCCTCATCTGTTTGCTTAGTCTGGGATTTTAATGAAGTCTCTCTTTATTTGTGTAGGGTGAAAATCTTGTGCCCTCTCACTAGTGGTTTTATCAAAGAAAAATCAAAGGCAAATTCTCTCTTCAAAGGGCACTAGACTAAATCTCTTGGAAATGGTGTCTGGGAGAAGAGGTGCTATTGTGCTTGTCATGCTCTGTGCTGTGACAATTAGATAAACTGATTAGAAAGTGACATTGTTGTTTCCTGCAGAGTATGCACTGACAATGAGAGTGACAGTGAAGACAAATGTTTTCAGCTTTGGAGTGGTGCTACTGGAAATGGTGACAGGCCGTCAACCTGGGCCACAGGCAGATGAGGAAGGAATGGATTTGGTGGCATGGGTGAATGCAGCTGTAGCAGGCAACTTATCATCTGATGAGGTTTTGGATGCCCAGATACTGGAAGACTGCACCAAGAGGGATGTTGACGAAATGGAATCAGTCCTTAGAATCGCATTGCTCTGCACTTCTGAGGCACCCCTGAGAAGACCAGCCATGGCCACTGTGCTCCATATGCTTCACACCCTTGGCACATAACACAATGTTCACCCTCAAAATTTGCATACGCTTCACCTCTGACTGATTGTTTGGCCTATGAGAAAAGAAAGTGCCTCTTTCTGACCCTTTCTGGGAACAGATTCCTTGAGATAATTCTTGGGACTTGGAGCTATTACATACCTGCTGGTCATCCTCAAATCTGCCAGACCTTCTGCACACAAGGTGCTGAAGGTGTGTCTCAGAATCAATCAATGTAGTGAGTGAGTTGTGGGATCATCAATACAAACTGCTCAAATTTGGGCTTGGGTTCCCTTCAAAAGAGTGCTAAAGTTTGCAATGAAGCTACACCAAGAAACCACCAGGTGAGGTCAGTAGGGCTTCTGTCATAGGATACAGAAAGGCCCAGAAATTTTTTATTCACTGTACTTTGTCAGATTTACTGGAGGAAAAAAAGGGCCATGCAGGGATGCTGTCTTCCTTCATTAGTGAATAGGCTTTCCAGGGAAGAGGGTTTTCTTTAACTAGTGGATGTGATGTCTGAGCTTGCTACCAGAATGAATAGAAAGTTACCTGAAATAAGGAAGAGAAAGCAGTTACAATGTCTATGGCAATCTGCAATGTGTTGGTCAAGATGAGTAGTTTTTTCTCTTTGGAGCATAAAATTCGTGGAGTTGGTTTAACTTTTGAGTGTTGAATCATTGATATTGGTTTTGGATGGGTTTATTGTAGCACTGATGATTTGTATGGAGGCAAAAGTTTGCAGTTTGAATGGTGGTTTTCTGAGACCATACAATTTTTTTCCCTTAGGTAGCCTGTTGTGTGTTTGGTCCACTGTGTTTGCATCCAATTACAGCTAGTGGACAGCAAGGGCCTTTGGATTCAGACTGAAGCACTTATGTATAAGAGGATGAAAACAAAAGAAAAGCCAGGGGGTTGTTAAGCTAAGATTGGTCTTGTTCGACAGGTCCTGCTCATTCTGGGCGCATGTTAACAAGGTACAGGATAAGGAAAGTCTTTCCAATGTAGAGAAGCTTGTGATGTCCAAGCTTGGAATGTAAGTTTGACCATTGTGATGTCATCCAATTTCCTAATACTTGTAGAGAAGCTTGTGATGTCCAAGCTTGGAATGTAAGTTTG
>Ga0116228_10001978_pt1 | contig 17423 bp, 16 predicted proteins | sample S1TSphfallax_2_FD_89694 | JGI IMG/M metagenome (GOLD analysis project Ga0116228, IMG submission 89694) | Host-associated microbial communities from peat moss isolated from Minnesota, USA - S1T2_Fc - Sphagnum fallax MG | ecosystem: Host-associated > Plants > Peat moss > Unclassified | place... | reverse complement strand
GACGTGCCCGTCGTTAGCCCGCACCCCCGAGTGTTCGCGTCGTTGCGCCTGGTTCATCGGGATGCCACGTCGTTCGGGACCCAGTGTCACCATCACAGCGATGACGACTGCCACGACACCGACGACGATGGCCATGGCCAGCCCGTAATCGTTTCGGTGGGACTCTGCGATCGCTACTTGAACATTCAAGTTCACGGCCGCCAAGAGGTTGCCAAGCTGGTAGACAAAACCCGGGAAGGTCGCGCGGATGTCCGCCGGCGACAGTTCGTTCAAATGGACCGGAATTACCCCCCAAGCACCCTGAACCGCAACTTGCATGAAAAACGCCCCGGTGGCGAGGACCAGCGGCGTTGACCCGAACGCCCAGAAGGGCAGAACCGGCAGCGCGATGAGGGCGGCGATCAGGATGGACCGTCGGCGGCCGAGTTTTTGAGACATCGCGCCGAAGAACAGTCCGCCGCCAATCGCGCCGATATTGCCGATTGCGGTGATGACGGAGGTCATACGGGTGTCGAAATGATGTTCGACCTTCAGAAAGGTGGGGTAGGCGTCTTGCGAGCCGTGGCTGAAGAAATTGAACGCGGTCATGAGCAGGATGGCATAGACGGCCAGCTTCCACTCCCTTTTGAGGACGTGGAGGAGATTTGAACGCGGAGTCGATTGCTGCTCGGTCCACGAGGGTGATTCGTCGACTCCGCGGCGGATGAAGAACACCAGGATGGCCGGTACGACCCCGAGCAGAAACATGTAACGCCACCCCAATCGGTCGTAGAACAATCCATAGGCCACGGCGGCAAGGAAGTAGCCGGAGGGATAGCCAACTTGCAGCAGGCCCGAGACCGCGCCGCGCGCCGATATCGGAATGCTCTCCATCGTGAGCGCGGAACCGATCCCCCATTCCCCACCCATGGCGATGCCAAAGAGGGCACGTATGAGGAGCAAGGTGGCCATGTCAGGGGCGGCGCCTGAGGCCATTTCCAGCACGGAATAGGCGACGATGTTCCACATGAGCGCAGGCTTGCGGCCGAAGCGGTCGGCGAGCCGCCCGAATGCGAAGGCGCCTATCGGCCTCATTGCCAGGGTCAACAAAACGGCCGTGGAGACTACCTGCATGGTCGAATGCAATTCCCCCGATATGTCCTTGAACATGAACACCATGAGGAAGAAATCGAACGCATCCAGGGTCCAGCCCAAGTAAGCGGCGGCGACGACATTGCGCTGACCCTGGGTCCATTTCATTCATCATTTCCTTGCGCGCAGGCAGCCAGCGCAGGCAGCGCATTGTGCCGAACGGCCTCACCTGCTAAACTGGTGAATTGATTTGCAAACCAATGAGTTAGGTGTTTTTCAAGGGGCTCGGTGGCAGAGTGGTCATGCAGCGGCCTGCAAAGCCGTGTACGCCGGTTCGATTCCGACCCGAGCCTCCAACCACAGTTATTCATGCACGGGCACGCAGCGTCGCAAAAAATCTAACAGACCCTGATTGAACGCGTCGTTCTTGTCCCCGGCAATCATATGCCCGGCGTGGGCGACATCGAACACTTCAAGACCGGTAATTCTGCGCTTGGCGTCGGCCACGCCGTCATCAGTGACGACGTTGCTTTGCATCCCACGCATGAGCAACGTGGGAATGTGCACATTGGCTGCGGCCGAGGCCAGCTCCTGCAGATCGCGGCGTGCTGCGCCATCGTGAGAACCGGCTATCACACGCGGATCCCAGTGCCAGTAGAGGCGACCATTCGGATCGCGACGCAGATTCTTCATCAACCCGGAGAGGTTGTCAGGACGGGGCCGGTGGGGATTGTAGGCGCTGATTGCATCCGCCACCTCTTCCAAGGTGGCGAACCCCTCCAGGTTGGCGTTCATGAAGTTCTGGATCTTCACGATACCCTGAGGATCCATACATGGAACGATGTCGACCAAGACGAGAGCGCTGGCGGGCGGGATGGGTCGTGTCCCCACAAGCGTCAGGGCAGTCGCGCCGCCCATCGACGCGCCAACCAGCACGGGACGAGACGGTAGTGATTCCAGGATGCGCTCAAGGTCCAACGCCAAGACCTTGAAACTGTAATCGCCGTCAGCGGCCCACTCGCTGTCCCCATGGCCGCGGGCATCGAGGTTGATGGCGCGGTATCCGTTGGCAATCAGTTCGTGCATGGTTCCGCGCCATGAGTGGCGCGTTTGACCACCGCCGTGCAACAGCACGACGAGCGATCCATCCTGTCTTCCTCCGACGTCGCCGACCAATCGGAGACCGTTTACACCGGTAAACTGCTGAGTCTCGAGCATGAGATTGAGCGCAAGGTGGAACCCCGGCAGAGTTTCCGACATTCGCATAGGGCATGTATACATTTTTCTACGTCGAAGCGCGCTCTCGGAGAGTGGGCCGCATGAACGTCAGGGCGCCCATGGAAAGGGCGAGCAGCAGCCCGAAGGCGACGGCGATGTCATCGACCGGTAGCCGGGCATATGAGACAGCCGTGTAGCCGCTCACCATCACCAGCATGCTCAGGTTCTCGAAGAAATTCTGCACCGCTATCACTGATCCCGTACCCGCATCGTTCTCCCCCTGCCTTTGTAACAGGGCGTCGAGTGGTATCAGGAAGAAGCCGCTGCAGGCACCGACGAATGCCATCAGAGCATATGCCATCGTTACCGTATGGACGAGCGGCAGGAGACAAACGCCGACGCCGATGAAGATGCCTGCCACCAGCGATCGGTGGACCACGCGGAGGTTCACGAAGCGGGCGGCGAGCGCTGCACCGATCACGATACCGGCCGCCACCATGGCGGTCAGAAACGCCGGCAAACGGTTGTTCGTTATGTGAAGGGCCACTGGCACCCAGGCGATCACGAGAAAACGGAGAGCTGCGCCTGCGCCCCAGAACAATCCCGTACCCGTCAGTGCCAGGCGTGCATCCGGTCTCTTGAAGAGATTCTTATTCAACGAGAGGAAACCCGTGACGGTATCAAAAAGGGAAAATTTGGATGTTGCCGCTGCCTGCCTGGCATGCGGTACGACGAGGGCACTTGCCGTAGCGGCGGCATAGCAGCAGGCGATCGCGCCCAGCGCGCCTTCGAGGCTCCAATCCGTCAAGGCGCCGCCGGCGATGGCGCCGATCAGGATTCCGGCCACCGTCGACCCTTCGATCAGGCCGTTCGCCTTGATCAAGTCATCATGCGTCGTGATTTCGGCGAGGATGCCGTACTTGGCCGGCGAATACGCCGCCGCTCCACTGCCGACCAATGCGTAACAGACGAAGGGATTCAGATCGACGCACATTCCCACGGCCCCGACAAACTTCAAGAGGTTCGAGTACACCATGACCCTTCCCTTGGGAAAGCGGTCGGCAAGCCCGCCGACGAAGGGGGCAAGAAGGATGTAGGTGCCGACGAAGAAGGATTGCAGCAGCGGCCCGCTCCAGGCGGGGTAGTGATCCTTGCGCACCAGGGCAAGCGCTGCGAATAGCAGCGCATTGTCGGCCACCGATGCGAGAAACTGGGTGCCGAGGGATGCGAGCATGGCACGCGACCAGAGGCCGGATGAGGTCGACCGATTCAGCGTCACGCTCGGCGCATCGACATTGTCCTGTCTGTCAATGATTCGTCGCTGCCGCGTCGAGTTTGCGGACGGAAGTCACTCCGGCGAGATCGCCAAGCGCCACCAGAAGCGTGTCCCAGCTGCCGCGTCCGCGCAATCCGATTTGTACGGCATGCAGGTTGGCGGGGGCATTGGGATGCGCGGGTGAGGCGATGTCCTGAACCGAGAACGAGCGGCCGACACAGAGCTTCAAGATGGCACTGATCGTTCCCTGCCCAGGGGTGTAATGGACCAAGATGTCGCAGCGCTCGGCCAGCATGATGCGCCGGGTGAGCTCCGCGAACCCAATCATGACCAAGAAGTGTACGCCGGCCACAAACAGGGCCAAGGCCGGTAGGCCGGCCCCACAGGCCATGCCCACGGCAGCCGTCAACCAGATCGCCGCCGCCGTGGTGAGGCCGCGGACCACATCCCTTTGCACAAAGATGAGACCGCCACCGATAAAGCCTATGCCAGAGACGATCTGGGCGGCGATCCGCGACGGATCCAGTACTATCTGATAGGGAGCGAGTACATCCCCGAACCCGTACTTGGAGACCAGCATGATGAGCGCGGCAGACACGCCTACCAGGGTGTGGGTGCGCAATCCCGCGCTTTTCATCCGGATCTCGCGTTCGAGCCCGATCATCGAGGAAAGGATCAGGGCGAGCGTGAGTTCTGCGAGCTGCGTACCCGTTTGGCCCAAGTGTTCTGTGGATAGCCAGTACATCGAATTCAATCTCCTCATTAGTCTCCCTGCCCAGCCGTACCGATTGTATTATTCTTGTGGTTCATTAAGACATTTTGGAGACGCCGATGTCCGAGGATGGCTCTAGGTTGGTTGCGCTGCGGCCGGCGGGTTCGCCTGCCGGCGTCGACCTGCGCCGGGTCGGCGCACATCCCGACTACTGGTACCCCATCGCCTGGGCGGACGAACTGAAGGTGGGAAAAGCGTTGGGGCGCCGGTTCGCCGGCGAGCCCATCGTCATCTACCGGGGCAAGAGCGGTCAGGTGTTCGCGCTTGAGGATCGCTGCGCGCATCGCCAGGTGCCGCTGCATCTCGGGGTGGTCACCGGCGACGATCTGAAGTGCCATTACCATGGGTGGACCTACAACTGTTCGGGCAAGTGCGTGGGAGTGCCCTATTTCGGAGCGGAGCGGCTGCCGAATGGGGTGAAGAGCTATCCGGCCCGCGAGATCGACGGTTTGATCTTCGTCTTTCCGGGCGATGCCACGCTTGCAGAGAGCCGACTGCCGACGACCCTCGGCTCTTCGCAGCGCAAGGACTACAAGACGCGGCGCTTGAATCGTGAGGTTGCCTGCCACTATACGTTCATGCACGAGAATCTATTCGACATGAATCATCAATTCATGCACCGCAAGCAGATGGGTTCGATCAGGGCGCGCTGCCTGGGCCGCAACCACGGCGAGAATTGGGCGGAGGTCGAATACAGCTTCAGCCGCACCGAAGGCCGGCAATCGGTGGGTGAGCATGTGATCGTCGATCTCATGCGCAAGCGCGGCGAGCCGAAAAAGGATTTCTCCGATCACATGCGGATTCGCACCGATTACCCGACCCAAAGCCTGAAGGTCTGGGTGGGTCGCGACATCAAGACCAGCGATGAACCGGTGCTCGACGTGTGGCTGGGCTACACGCCGCTCGATGCCGAACAACGAACCAACCGGACGTATGGATATTTGTCGATCAAGCGTCCGGGAATCCCCCTCATCATCGATGTCGTATGGCCGTTCGTCACCTGGTTCACGGAGAATATCTTCCGCGAGGATAAGGACATCGTCGAGTACGAGCAACGGGCCTACGACACGCAGGGAACCGATTGGAACAACGAGGTGTTTCCGCCGCTGCGCGACCTGCGGACCGTGCTCGCGCGTTGCGGCCGCCCGATGGCTTAGGCGGTCGCGCAACGGGGTCAGGTGGTTGCCGATCGCGCGGCTGCGGCGAGCACATGCTTGCCGGGATACCAGTTGAGACGGCCCGCCAGTGCCATCACCGCCGGGACCACGAAGCCGCGGATCACTGTCGCATCGATCAGCACCGATACGCACAATCCCACGCCCATCATTTTCAAGACCGGCAGATCCGCACCGATGAAGGCACCGAAAACCACCGCCATGATGAGCCCGGCGCCCGTGATGACCGGGGCGACGGCGGTGAGCCCCGCGACGGTGGCGCGGTCATTGTTGCCGTCCAGATCGTATTCACGCTGGATTTGAAACAACAGAAAAAGTTCGTAATCCATCGAAAGCCCGAAGCTCAAACAGAACACCATCATGGGTACTTCAAGCGGTATGGATGCGAATGGCCGCTCCAGTCCGACGAGACCGTTGAGCCATCCCCACTGAAATACCGCCACCACGGCGCCGATGCCGGCCGCGACTGCGAAGAGATTGGTGATCACCGCTTTCACCGGCAGCAGATACGATCGGAAAGCGGTGAACAGGAGCACGACGGTGGCACCGATCACGAAACCGAAAATTCGCGGCAGACTCCTGAACATGTAATCGTTGAAATCGTTGTTGTAGGCGGGCGAGCCGCCCACCAATACCGTGAAGGGTCCGACCGGCGTGATTGCCGCAATATCCCGCGTCAGGCCCTCGATGGCCTTGAGGGTGAGTTCGCGGGACGGCGTGATCTCGAACAGCGCCCGGCGCCGGTCACGGCTCAGGAACAGCTGCGCAACGGACGGATTCTCGCGCAGCGCCTTTTCAGGGTCGGCGTACAGATGTTCATAGGCGGCGACACCCATGCCCTTCTGAAGACTGAAGGGCGAGGCGATGGAGTCGATCCGACGGTCGTGCCGCAAACGTTCGGCATAGTCCACCAGCTCCCTGATGTGGCCGGCCGCCAAGATCGGCGTACCTCCCGTGGTGCTCACGACCACGTGAATCGTCTCGTCGGCATTGGCGCTGCGCATGGCGGCCAGGATGTCGGCGCCATTGCGGGACTCGGTTGATTTCGGCAGGAACCAACGTTCGTTGGTCACGCCCATGTGAGCGTGCAGCACCGGCGCTGCCAGTGCGATCACGCCGCCCGCGGAAATGATCAGCACGGCCAAGGGGTGCCGCACGATGAAGTCGCCCAGCCCATGCCAGAAGGCGGTGGTGTTTGCACGCCGCAGGCGTCGGGGGACGACGGGCCAGCGATTGAGATAGGGCGAGAGCAGCACGAGCAGGGCCGGCAGCAGCGTCAGCGCCGCGAGTACCGAGATGCAGACCACGAGAGCGCCGCCGATGCCGGCGCAGCGGGTTTCCAGAATGGGACTGAACAACAGTCCGAGAAAGCCCACCATGACCACCACACCCGACCATGAGATGGTACGACCCGCCTCGGAGACGGTGCCGGCGACCGTCTGAGCCGCGCTGGCCTGGGGTGTATGGCTGCGATAATGCGTGACCATGAGCAGCGAATAATCGATTCCGATGGCGAGGCCCACCATGGTCACGACATTGCTCAGCAAGTTCGATACGGTCACCGTTTCTGCCAGCAAAAACGCCGCGCCCAGCGCAACGGTGGTCGTCGCCAGGCCCATGAGGAACGGTAGACAGGCCGCGACCAGTGTGCCGAAGGCGACTGCGAGAATCGCGAGCGTCAGCGGCAGGGCGCGTTTCTCGGCATGATCGCCGCCGGAGGCGCTGAGCGCGTTGACATCGAAATCGCCGGCGGGATCGCCCGTGACGGCGACCGTCGCACCGGGATCGAGTTTCTCGAGAGCGGGTCGGCGGGTGTCGACGCGCTCGCGCACGACACTGACTGCGTGCTGCTGAGCGTCGTTGTTCTTGGCGTTGAGTCCCACCAGCAGCAGAGTCGAATGACCATCCGCCCCGCGCATGGCAGGGTCGCCGGTATCCACTTCGCTCTCGACCTCGCTCACCTCGGGAAGCGCGCTCAAGGTTTTTTCCGTTTGTCGCACCCACTCCCGGTAGCGCTCCTGGTCGATATCGAGGTGCGGCGCCGACACGGCCACGATCAGCGGAGTGATGAACGGATTGGTGAAATCGGATCGCAGCAGATCGCTGACCGCCTTCGATGGGCTGCCCTCGATGCCGCCGGTGCCACCGACCGCCACCTTGGGCAGTTCATGCGCACCCCAGGCGCCGATGCCGATAATGAGCGCCCAGCCCGCCAGCACTCGCAGCGGGTGTGCCGCTACCCAGGCGCCCAACTTGTAAAATAGAGAATTCAATGGCGTCTGCCGGTGGGCGCTTGCATCAACGCATTATGCCGCATGCGCCTGCTCGAGGAACGCAGGGTTAACGATTCTGACATCGGATTCTCCAAAGCACCTGCTAAAGTGCGCTCCAGGATCGCCATCAAGGTGCGCAGTGCAACGAGTTCGAGAGTGTGGCAGTTGGGGCACCGTAACGTTGCCGGCGGTTTGGCTCGCACTTGCGGCAAGCATGTGCATCGGCCTCTCATGCCCTGCCGCGCTCGCCGACGACGTGCCGCCGCCCGATGCCTCCGGTGCCGAGCCCAGCGTCCCGCCGCCCGGCCTTCCACCGCCAGGCGCTCCGCCGCCCGGTATCTTCGCGCGGTGGCTCGATCCCTCGACCGCGCCATTCCTGCCGGTGCCTCTCGTCGGCTCGGATCCGAACAGCGGCACGACCGTGGGTCTGCTGCCGGTCTGGCTGCACACCGACGATAACCACGAGATCAGCCGCATCATTGCGCCCGATGTGCTCTACAACCCCTACTTTGGCTTCGGCGTGGACGGTCGTATCTATGCCTATTCGTCGAAGGACGAGCAATGGTCCGTCGACGCCGGCCTCAATGAGCGGGTGCAGCGGTCGGTCGACGCCGAATACCAGGTGGGCCGATTGCGCGACCAGCTATGGTCGATGAACTACAGCCTGATCTTCAATCGCAGCGGTACTCCGCGTTTCTACGGCGTCGGCAACGAGTCGCTGCAACTCGCCGAGACGAACTACACCAATACCGAGGAACTTGCCCAGGTGCAGGTCGGCCTGAACATCACGCACGAGCTGCAGCTTCTTTACACCGGTCGATATCGTCTGGATGACGTTACCGCCGGCACGTTGTCAGGCGTGACCTCCATTGAGACGCGCTTCGGGCATATCCTGGGTGTCGGCACCAACGACCAGCTGCTCAACAGGCTATCCTTGGTTTACGACACGCGCGATGACCTCGTGGTGCCGAGAAACGGCATGGAATGGGTGGCGTATGGGGGCGAAGCCGCCCGTCATGGCCTGGTCAATGACTCCATGTATAGCGAGGCGGGGTTGGATGGGCGGGATTTTCTCTCCCTGGGGGACGAGACGGTGATTGCATCGCACGTCGCAGTGCGTTATTTGCCCTCGTCTCACGAAGTGCCATTCTGGGCTCTCTCCAGTCTCGGCGGCGGGGTCAGCGATGTGGGCGGTGAACAACCGCTGCGCGGCTATGGGGAGGGCCGCTTCTACGATCGCAATTCTTTTTCGTCGTCTGTCGAAGTGCGGCGCACGGTGCTGTCGTTCGATGCATCGACGCGGGTCGATGTCGAGCTGGCGCCATTCGTCGATCTCGGCCGCGTATTCTCGCGAACCAACACGGACGTGTTCGAACAGCTTCACCACGTCTATGGCATCGGATTTCGCGGCATTGCCCGGCCGTTCGTGGTGGGCAAGGTGGACATCGGCTACGGTACTGAAGGAGTCGCAATTTTTACGGGACTGAATTATCCCTTTTGATGCGAGATCCTTGGTGTCGCGCTAGCTGAGCGGTGCCTGCAAGCGATCGGTTGGTGCATACTCCGCGCCTGTTCATCCGCCGGAGGTAGTGGAGTAGGTATGGCCACTGTGTTCGATGTCCATGCAAGATAATCCGCCGAAGCTGCGCGCCAACGGGGCACTCACCGTGAAAAAGGTGCGGCGGGTGCCCCCTGCTCGCACTGCGCTTGCGACGGTTCTGTTTGCCGATCTGCGGGGTTACACCGGCCTTGCCGAGCAGCTTGCGCCCGCGCAGCTGGTCCCGTTGTTGGACGAATTTTTCATGTTGCTGGCCCGCGCCACTCATGCGCACGGAGGAACCGTTTACCACATGGCCGGCGATGGCATGATGGCCGGTTTCGGCGCCGAGGATCCGACGCATAACGGAGCGCGTGAGGCGCTCGGCGCGGGGCATGCGATGTTGGAGAACTTTGCGGTGCTTGCCGCCCGCTGGCGTGCGGAACTCTCCATCGACACCGGTATTGGCGTCGGTTTGCACATGGGCGAGGTGGCCGTGGGATTGTTCGGGCCGCCGCGGCAGAAATCACCGACGCTGGTCGGTGATACCGTCAACGTCGCAGCGCGACTGTGCAGTCGGGCTCGTGCCGGGGAGTTGCTGCTGTCCTGCACCGTCGCGACGGCACTCGACATCGATGAGGGTGATCGGGAGCGGTTTGTCGGACCCATTCCCATGCTGCATTTGCCGCAGTTCGCGCTGCGCGGCCGAACTGCGCCGCTGGATATCTGGTGCGTTCCGGCGGCCCAGAGGGCCGCCTTTTAGGGCGCTGTGCCAACCGCGCTCTGGTAGACTTTTTTCGCGGTAAGTCGAGGCCCTCGTGGCGGAATCGGTAGACGCAACGGACTTAAAATCCGTGGGCTTTACGGTCATCCCGGTTCGAGTCCGGGCGAGGGCACCACCGGCACTCCGCTCTGCTAGACTGCGCTTTCACACTGATTGGTCGGAGCAGCTTCTTGAAGAACCGCATTCGCATCGGAATTCCGCTCGCCCTGGTTTTTGCCGTTGGCGTCGCGCTTGGCGAGCCGCCGCATGGCGGTGGTGAGGAGCACGGGGGCGGTCGTGAGGGACGGGGTGAGCCGGCCCGCGTCGAGCCGCATGAGGGTCCGCGAGGCTATCAGCGGGTCGCCGAGCCGCAGGGTTGGAACAACCGTCCGGCGACCGTGGATCGCGGCGCTTATCAACATAATTTTCAGGCGTCCAGGGCCTATCACGTCGGCGCGTATCGGCGCCCGCCGGGCTGGCATCCCCATCATTGGGTATACGGCGAGATATTGCCGCGCGCCTATTGGGGGCCGGAGTATTTGCTCGCCGACTATTGGTTGTTTGCCCTTGAAGTGCCGCCGGTGGGATACGAGTGGGTTCGAGAGGGATCGGATGCGCTGCTCGTCAATGTGAACACCGGTGAAATACTCCAGGTCGAATACGGCGTGTTTGCATGACCACGTGTGGCCCGGGGCCGCGCGGTCCCGGGCCAAAGCCTTGGCGCCGTTCGCCCTGTTAGCGCGGTTCAAGCTCGCGCCCGACGATCTGTTGCGCGATCCGACCTACCGTCGGCTCTGGACTTCAATCCTGATTTCCTCGTTTGGGGGGCAGGTCACGTTACTGGCGCTGCCGCTGTCGGCTGCGGTTCTCCTGCATGCCTCGCCCACCCAGATGGGCCTGCTCACTGCCATGGAAATCGTGCCTTTCGTGCTGTTTTCGCTCCCCACCGGCGTGTGGCTCGACCGCGTGCGCAAGTTACCGGTGTACGTGGTCGGCGAATTGTCGATCGCCGCGGCCGTGGCGACCGTGCCGGTGGCCTGGTGGCTCGGGTGGTTGTCGATGCGTTGGTTGTACATCGTCGGGTTTGTCATCGGGGCGGTGAACACCACGGCCGGTAGCGCCGCTCAAATCGTCTTGACGCAAATCGTCCCCCGCATCCGGCTGGTCGAAGCTCATGCGAAAAACGCGCTGGCTTCCTCGACGGCTGAAGTTACCGGACCCGGTGCCGCCGGCGCACTCATCAAGATGACCGGGGCACCCGTGGCGTTGCTGGCCGACGCCGTATTATTGCTGCTCTCGGCCTCCATTCTGCGCGGCGTACCGGTCAAAGAAACGCCCGGCACATCCCACGCAGCGTTCTGGCCGGCCATGCGGGAGGGGTTGAATTTCGTTCGAGGGCACACGCTGCTCATCACCATGGCCGGCTGCGTGGGTACATGGGAGATGTGCAACCAGTGCGCCATGGTCGTACAGATTCTCTTCGCCACCCGCCAGCTGAAACTGTCCGAACGCGGTGTCGGTTTGAGCTATGTGGCGTTGGGAGCGGGCACCATCCTTGCCAGCATGTTCGGTTATCGGCTCGTGCGGCGCGTGGGCAACGGGAGGACGCTCGTCTTGGGATTTGCGGTGAGCGGCGTGGGATGGCTGGTGCTGGCGCTTGCTCCGCTCAGTCGTCTGGGCGTCGCTGCCTATGTGGCCATGTTGTGTTCATTCGGAGTCGGCGCGGTGTTCATCTTCATCAACTTTTTGTCGCTGAGGCAATCGGTTACCCCGGCGCCCATGCTCGGACGGATGACCAGCACCATGCGCTGGCTCATCTTGTTGCCGGCGGGTCCCGGCGCATTGCTTGGAGGTTGGCTGGGCGAACGTCTGGGGTTGCGCGCCGCCTTGGGGTTCGCCGGCGGTGTCGCTTTGCTGCTGGCGATCGTGGCCGGTCGGCTCACCGTCATCCGCAGCGTGAGGACCCTGCCCACGCTGCGGGCAGAGGGGATTACCCCCTATGCGGCCGAAGAGCCGTCGGCAGTGCGATTCTAGGACGTTGCAGCAGGCGCATCGTCGCCGCAGCTTGGTGCCACCTCGCGTAAAGCTGTGTCAAGATGTGCCAATGGGGCGCAGGGAGATTCGTATCGGACTGATTGCCGACACTCATGGGCTGCTGCGGCCCGAGGCATTGCTGTTTCTTCAGGGTTGCGATCACATCGTTCATGGCGGCGATGTCGGTGGCGCCGAGGTCTTGGACGCGCTCTCGTCCATCGCGCCGCTGACGGCGGTACGTGGCAACAACGACGCACAGCTTGCGCACAGCTTGCCGCCAACCGCGACGCTGCAAGTGGATCAGCTTCGCATCGGTGCGATTCACGATGTGTCGATGGTGGAATCCTCCGCGCAGCGTGCATGGCCAGAGCCCGCGACTGCGCGGGAATTCAAGCGGGCGCACGTGGTGATTTACGGGCACTCCCATAAACCGCGCATCGACGAGCGCGATGGGGTGCTGTTCATCAATCCCGGCAGTGCAGGGCCGCGACGCTTTACGCTGCCGATCGCGATCGGTGAAATGACCCTCGATCGCAGCTGGCTCACGGTCCGCATCGTCGATCTGGGGGCCGCCGACCATGAGCTCCTCAGGGTGCGCCGTCCGCGTCCAACCTGCAGTTGATGAGCAGCGCTGCCGGTCTTTCGGTCGAGAGCGTCCACGTGTGGCGCGGCGATCGACATGTCCTCAAAGGCGTGAGCTTCGAACTGGGGGTCGGCGAGTTGCTGCAGGTCTCCGGGCCGAACGGCTCCGGCAAGACGACGTTGCTGCGGGTCCTTACCGGCCTGTTGCGTCCGGAGAGGGGACGCGTCGTCTGGCAGGGGCGGGAAATCGGCGCCGCGCCTCTCGATTATCAGCATGCGCTTGCCTACGCCTCGCACGAGCCGGCGCTCAAGAGCGATCTGACGGCGCTGGAGAATCTGCGCTTCCTGGTCGGCTTGAAGCGCCGCGTGTCGCTGGATGAGCTGCATGGTGCTTTGCAGCGCACCGGCGTGGGCCACTGTGCAGATCTGCCGGCACGGGTGCTGTCCGCCGGCCAGAGGCGCCGCGTGGCGATGGCGCGAGTGCTTGCCGTTCAGGCCCCGCTGTGGCTGCTCGACGAGCCGTATACCAATCTCGATACAGCTGGATCCGAGGTGCTCTCCGGCCTGTTGGGGGCGCATGCGGCCGCAGGGGGTTCCGCGTTGGTCGTGGCCCATCATGACCTTGACGTGGGCCACCCGGTGCGCCGGCTCGGGCTTATGTAATGCGGCCGGGTGCTGGAACCACGCTGCTGCTGGTGCTGCGCCGCGAGCTGCTGCTCGGCTTCCGGCGGCCGGACCAAGTGGTTCAACCCCTGGTTTTCTTCTTGATCGTGACCACGCTGTTTCCGCTCGGGTTGAGTGTGCAGCTGTCGTTGCTGCGGGAGATGGCACCCGGCGTTCTCTGGGTGGCCGCGCTGCTGTCCTCACTGTTGTCGCTCGAGGGACTGTTCAAGAGCGATGCCGACGACGGCACATTGGAGCAACTCGTGCTGTCGGGGCAGGGTCTGTACGTCATCGTGGTGGCCAAGACCCTGGCGCATTGGCTGGTGAGCGGGGCTGCGCTCCTCCTGGTGTCACCGCTGGTGGCGACCGCGCTGGCAATACCCTGGGCGGCGTTCCCGGTCATGTTCCTCAGCTTGGGGCTCGGCACGCTCACGTTGAGCTGGCTCGGCGCAATCGGCGCCGGCCTCACCGTGTCGCTGAAACGCGGTAATGTGCTGCTGTCGTTGATCGTGCTGCCGCTCGCCATGCCGCTGTTGATTTTCGGCGCGGGTGCCACGGACCGTGCGATTGCGGGAACGAATGCACTGGGCGCCTTGTATCTACTGGGTGCGTTGTGCGTCTTGACTTGCACGCTGGCGCCGTTCGCCGCGGCGGCTGCGCTCAAGGTAACAATGGAGTAATCCGGGAAAGAGCTTATGTGGACATGGTTTTACCGGCTGTCGTCGCCGCCGTACGTGTATCGGACCGCTGCGGCCTGCATGCCCTGGTTGCTGGGCGGTGCTGCGCTTGCCATCGCCTATGGAGTCGTCGACGGCTTGGCGTTCGCGCCGCCCGATTACCAACAGGGCGATGCGTTTCGTATCATCTACGTGCATGCCCCCAGTGCATGGCTGTCGTTGTTTGCCTATATGACGATGGCTGTCGCCGGCGGTATCGGCTTGATCTGGCGCATCAAGATGGGCCACGCCGTGGCCGCCGCCTCCGCGCCGATCGGTGCCTCGTTCACCCTCGCTGCCTTGGTCACGGGATCGCTGTGGGGCCGCCCCATGTGGGGCACCTACTGGGCTTGGGATCCCCGGCTCACGTCAGAACTCATCCTGTTGTTTCTCTACGTCGGCGTCATGGCATTGCGCTCGGCATTCGATGACCCCAATCGGGGCGACCGCGCAGCCGCCCTGCTGGCCGTGGTTGGGATGGTGAACGTTCCGATCATCCATTTCTCCGTGGTGTGGTGGAACTCGCTGCATCAGGGGGCCACCGTTGCTAAACTAGGCAAGCCGGAAATGCCCGGTAGCATGCTTTGGCCGCTTCTGGCCATGCTGTTTGGGTTCATGCTGTTCTACGGTGCGGTACTATGTATTCGGCTTCGCGGCGAGGTGCTCAATCGGGAGCGACAATCGGCGTGGGTGCGGGAGGCGATCGGATCATGAACAGCGGGAGTTTTTGGGCCATGGGTGGCTATGCCCGTTTCGTCTGGCCGTGCTTTGCCTTCGTCGGTGCGGTGCTCGCCTGGAACCTGTGGTCCGCCTGGAATCTGGTCGGTGCGGCGCGCGTGCGCGCAGCCCGCGCCTTTGCCATGGCGGCCCACGATAATTCATGACTCCACGACGTAAACGCCTGTATGTGGTGCTCGGTATCCTTGCCGGTGTGGCGGCATCGGTCACCCTGGCGGCAATGGCGTCGCGGCAGAACATTATGTTTTATTACGATCCCAGCCAAATCGCCGCCGGCAAGGCTCCCATGGACCGTCGTTTTCGCATCGGGGGCATGGTGGTCAAGGGCAGCGTGTCCCGTAAGCCCGGCGACCTCGAGGTGCGCTTCGTGCTCACCGACTTCCGCCATCAGGTCCCCGTCGAATATACCGGGGTGCTGCCTGACCTGTTTCGGGAGGGTCAGGGGATCATCGCGCATGGCAGTTTGAGCAAGGACGGTGCATTCGTCGCGGATGAGGTGCTCGCCAAACACGACGAGAAGTACATGCCGCCCGAAGTGGCGGCGTCGCTCAAGCAGAAAGCCGCTCTCAATCCCCCAACCAACCGCCCCAGTGGCTGATTAACGGAACGCAACAATGGCCCCAGAATTCGGCGTCTTTGCCCTCATCTTGGCCTTTACCTTGAGCCTGTCCCAGGCCTTTTTCGGTCTGATTGGAGCGTGGCGCGGCAAGGCCGTCTGGATGTCCGTTGCGCGGCCGGCCGTCACCGGGCAGTTCGTGTTCGTCGTGCTCGCATTCGCCTGTCTGGTGTACTCGTTCGTCACCAATGACTTCTCGGTGCTTTACGTCGCCCGCAATTCGAATTCGCATTTGCCGCTTTTTTATCAGGTCGCCGCGGTGTGGGGCGCGCACGAAGGCTCGCTGTTACTGTGGATCCTCATTCTCGCGATATGGAGCGTCGCGGTCGCCGCGTTCAGCCGGGCCTTGCCGCAAACTTTTTCGAGCCGCGTTCTCGGAGTCATGGGTCTCATCAGCGGCGGATTCTTGTTGTTCACCCTATGGACTTCGAATCCCTTCCTGCGGCTGTTGCCGGCCGCACAGGATGGCGCGGATCTGAACCCGGTGCTCCAGGATTTCGCTCTCGCCATACATCCACCCATGTTGTACACCGGCTATGTGGGCTTTTCCGTTGCATTCGCTTTCGCCTGTGCCGCCATGCTCGAGGGCCGACTGGATCAGGCCTGGGCGAAGTGGACTCGTCCCTGGACGCTGTTCGCCTGGTTGTTTCAAACGATCGGCATCACCCTCGGGAGTTGGTGGGCTTACTACGAACTCGGCTGGGGCGGATGGTGGTTTTGGGATCCGGTTGAAAACGCGTCTTTCATGCCCTGGCTGGTCGGGACCGCGCTGGTGCATTCGCTGAGCGTCACCGAGAAGCGGGGGATCTTCAAGAGCTGGACCCTGTTGCTCGCCATATTCGCCTTTTCGTTGAGCTTGGTGGGAACCTTCCTGGTACGTTCCGGCGTGATCGTATCGGTGCATTCCTTCGCCACCGATCCCACGCGCGGTCTTTATATCCTGGCTTTTTTGGTGGCGACCATTGGCGGGTCGCTGACCCTGTACGCCTGGCGTGCGCCCAAGTTGTACGCACCGGGTGGTTTCGAGCTCTTCTCGCGAGAATTCTTTCTTCTGGTCAACAACGTGATTCTGGTGAGCGTGGCGGGCTTGGTGCTGTGGGGCACCTTGTCACCGCTGGTCTACGAACTGCTCGGCATCGGCAAGATTTCAGTGGGTCCGCCGGTGTTTGCAGTCATGTTCCTGGTACCCATGGTACCGCTCATGGCGTTCCTGGCCGTCGGGATGCATTCGGCGTGGCGTCGCGGCAAGCTCACCGTGAGTGCCAAGCCCCTGTGGTGGCTGCTCGCTCTGGCGCTGTTGTTGTCCGTACTGATCCAGCGGCTGGGCTTTGGCGAGTTTCATTGGGTGGGATTGCTGGGTTCCACGTTCGGTTTGTGGATCATTTTTTCCGCCGCCCTGGAACCCATCCGCCGCTGGCGCAATGGCCTGCAAGTGACGACGGCGCTGCTCGGCATGTCCATCGCTCATTTTGGCGTGGGATTGTTCGCCATCGGTGCCAGCGGGGTCGAGAGTTACAAGATCGAAAAAGATGTGGCCCTCAAGCCGGGTGCGAGTTTCGTCATTGCGGGCTATGATTTTCGGTTCGTGAATGCGGTGGACGTCAAGGGTCCGAACTACGACGCGGTGGAAGCGTTGATGGAAGTCACCCGTGACGGCAAGCCGGTCGCCATCCTGAAGCCGCAGAAGCGTCATTTCTGGGTTCAGCAAACCGACAACAGCAAGGCTGCGATTTCCGTCAACTGGTCGCGCGATCTGTTCGTCGCCATGGGCAATCCCTTGGGTGACGGCGCCTGGAGCATGCGCATCCAATACAAACCCCTGGTGCGGTATATCTGGCTGGGTGCGCTGGTCATGGCCATCGGCGGTCTGGTCGCCGCGACCGATCGTCGCTATCGGATGAGGGTGCCGGTCACCGCGGACAGCGCGGCGGCCGCGCCGCCGCCGAAACCGCCGGCGCCGAGTGCGACGCCGGGGCTGGCCTGATGTGG
>Ga0116228_10001976_pt1 | contig 17430 bp, 8 predicted proteins | sample S1TSphfallax_2_FD_89694 | JGI IMG/M metagenome (GOLD analysis project Ga0116228, IMG submission 89694) | Host-associated microbial communities from peat moss isolated from Minnesota, USA - S1T2_Fc - Sphagnum fallax MG | ecosystem: Host-associated > Plants > Peat moss > Unclassified | place: USA... | reverse complement strand
TTGTCACAATATATTCATGAATGGAGAAAATCACTTTGGGGGACATGCTTCTTTCATGAATTTAGGTTCAAGGACACCATTCAAAGAAGTAAATTGTGGGAGTAACAGATTGGTGGGATCGAAGCTCTTAAACATGTTATTTATAGGTAATCCCAAATCAAACTTCCATCGATTTATTGCAATTTTTATAGTATTTTCATTTGAATAGTTCCCATTATAATAATTTTTCTTTTATTTTGGATGTAGATATTTCCATTTTGTGCTTTTGCAAAAGGGGGCCATTTTTAACATACCAAGATTCACAACACATCTCGAGTTTTACAACCAGTTAATAAAACAACTATTTTTTTTTTCACTACAATTATAACTACAAGTTCATGTTAATGACTATGTAGTTGTAAAGGACATTGTGGTGCCATATGGCATTATGATTTTCTGATTATATTCAATATCACAACTTAATGGTTTTTACACAAGTATCAAAATTTCACAAAATGTATTTTTAATGTATTTTAATCATCCAAAATTAGGTAATAACAAAATTCCATTGATTCTTGCAACTTTTGGTGAATTATAACTTGTGATCATGTGATGCCAATGTCGCATGCCACATGGCAACAAGGTTGACTATTAGTCGCAATACCTCATGACTTGTGACACTAACTTCACATTATGATTCATGTCATTGATTTGATGAATTAATCTCATTTATTAGTTAGTTGAAAATATTATTTTCCTTTGCAATTAATAATGACTAAGTCTTCCATGTGATGATGACACGACATCCCATTTAGCAACAAGGTGTCACAAATTTTCATGGCAATCCATGAGTTTTTGTGACACCATAAGTTTTTTTGTGTCTTGAATTTGTAGCACCAATATTTTTCATGGCATGCCAAAAACATTTGTGTGCCATGAGGTTTTTGAAGTCATGAATTCATATGCATGTGTATGTGAACTAAACAATCTATTTTTAGCTTGTAGTTATGATTACAATATTAATAGTCATTTTGAAAAAGGTGACACATAACTCAACTTTTTAACTACTTAACACACTAGCTTAGGTTAACATACCTATTAAATTAACCTATTTATGTAGGCTACTTAGTAAAAACCTACTTTGTAATATTGGTTACCTTGTAAGTTACTTAACTAGACATAAGAAATTTACTACATCTAATATAATTAAATATACTTAGAATAGTTACCCTACTAACAGGTTAACCTAAGTAGGCTTGTGTAGGTTCCTAGCTTTAGGTTTTTTGCCAAGTCATCCTAGGTAGCCTCATTACAAAATATTTTATCATGTTTGTAACCACCTCAAGTTTGTGCAACTAGTTACAACTATGATGTAATTATGATCATATTAGTGACATACGAAATATGAGTATTTTTCGAAGGTGTTCAAAAAGAAGTATTTTCAAGTATTTTTTAAAAAGCATTATAAAAATACAAAGGCTTGAAAATTGGCCTCTGTATCAAGTATTTTCAAGTTTTTTTTTAAAGCCCAAAAATACGTAAAATACGCGTATGTTTGAATTGAATTGAGAGTATGTCACTACTATGATTATGATACAACTAGCTAGATGCAACTAGATGCAACATAATTATCCTATTTTTTAAAACCTAAGAATGCCTAGGTTAACTTAGGCTAGGTTAATAAATAGGTTTACAAACTAATTCATCTTAAGTCAACCTAGGGAGGTCTAGGTCTAGGCTAGGTTGGTAGGTAGTAGGTAGGTTGATCTAGGTCAACCTAGGGTGGCCAAGGTTAATTCAAAGTTAAAAATTTTGAGCTTTATAACTTTGTGTTAAATATAGTTAATCTAAAAAAATGTGGTAGTGCAATGGATGATGCCTTGAACCCCAAAAAGAAGGTGAAGGGTTCAATTTCTCATTCTTGCAACCTATGATACCTGAGCCACTTAGTTTAGGTTAGGTAGCCTAGTCTAAGCTTCTTGGGCTAGGAATCCAATGTTTGTTTTTAATCTAGGCCACCTAGCTTAGACCTTAGGTAGCCTAGGTTGCTTTACATGGGTAATTAACATAGCTAGGTTGACTATTGGCAAGGTTATGTTGACTTTTGGCTATGTTAGCTACATGGGCTAAACTAGGTTGACTTTTGGTCATGTGCAATGACTCATAATGTGTTTATAGATTTTTCAAACATGTCATCCATCCATCAAGGCGTCTTTTGTAACACTTAATCCATTACAACAAAGGTGTCCTTGTATGTTAAGTGATTTCACTAGATTTTGAATGAATTCACTAGTGATAATAAACGAATATTAGTTGGAAAGTAGTGAATTCACTAGTCTAACGAATGGGAACTAATGAACTGCACCCACATTTTATAATAATGGTTAAAGAAATTAAATTGAGATGGCATGCATTTTACACATCATACCAAGGTTAATGATGACATGGAATTTCATTATTATAAAAAAAAAAATCCTAGTCGTTAAAACAACTAGGCTTTGCAACTAAACATCCCTTGTGACTAAATGGGTGAAACAACATGGGTTTAACAACTCACTAGTCTTTAATTACATATGTCTTTTCTTATTAGTATGTAGTTGTAAAGGCTAGTTGCAAAACCCAAAATGTGTTGTGATTTTTGGAAATATGGAAGGATCCCAAAACTAACAACAAGATGTACAAGAACTTGTTAAAAGATTGGACATCTTCACATTTCTTGGATTGTCCTTGGTATCTCAATTGTCCAAAGGACAATACTCCCTAATTTAAGATGGGGATATGGGAGAAGTATGAGCCAGGATTTGTTGAGTGCATTGGAGCTTTAAAGAAGGAAACCCCAAGTAATAATACATAAGAAGGGAACAAGATGAGGGGAAAGAGTAAGTTTTTAAAGTCTGGAACTGAGTTTCAAGAAAAGGAAGATCTTGCCACTTAATCCTAGAAGGATGTAGAGCTTGAGTTGGCATTAGCATATGTTGTGGAAGTTCCAGTGACTTCCAATCATAGAATCTTGAACTAGGTGGACAATGCCATTAAATATTTTGAAGACTTTCAATTTCCACAACAAGAGTGGCAAACCACACATCAACACAAGAATACCCTTAGCATGAGAGCCTCAAGAGTATGGAAAATGATTCCATAGTTCACTCCTCTTTAAATTTTGAGTTTTGCAGATAACCCATCCATTGTGAAATTGTTGAACTTTTCTTGGGCTTCCATTCTTGCATCGCATATCAAGATTCGAGTGTGGCTAGTGGAGTATTTTGTGATATTGGACTTTAAGAAGGGGTATTTCTTGACCCACAAAGTAGCTTCGATTTCTAGACAGAAATTGAATTCAAATTGAATGCACTACTCCATCCTTGGCTAAACAACTATAAGCCCAAAAATTCTCACGCTTCAACTTTTAGCATTGAGTGATGAAGGTTGAATCCATATTGATCTTGATCTTCAACTTTCGATGCCAAAAGTTGAAGGTCAAGGGAATATAGATTTTAGTTTTCAACTTTTGGCACCGAAAGTTCAAGGTTGAGAGCATTTTTGTCTCGACCTTCAACTTTCATTGTCAAAAGTTGAAGGCCTCTTGCATTGTGTTTTACCTCTTCAACTGTTAGCACTGATTGTTGAGACCAAGATTTTTTGCCACTATGTTATATTGGTTTTAGTTATCTCATTTTGTTCGTCAACATGTACTTCTCCATTCATTTGGTCTAATCCATCTTGCTTTTATTTTCAGTTTGTAGGTGTCTCCTTTAAACAAGGTTAACTTTGTACTGGAAAATGTGCCAACCAATCTTCTTGTTCCACACATCTTGGAGTTGCCATTTGGATTTCCCAATTGGAATTGACGCATGGATAATATGTTCGAATCCATTGTTGTTTTTGCTAACAAACTTCTATCTAATAGAAGGGTAGTTCTTATCATGCATGTTGATATATGACCTATGAGTTTTGAAGGAGATTCAATCTTTCCTTAACAACTACCATTTGAAGGTTCGGATGAAATGGATTATTGTCAATTACAATCTTCGATACAATATCGAGGATCTGTCTTCTCAAGTAGGAGTTGAAGATATTTACTTCATTCTTTCACAAACACAATCTTTTATGAAATCTTTCATGTCTTGATTTAATCTTATTTTTATGGTAAACTTTTGTTAATCAAATCACCCTTCTTGTGAAGAAGGTAGCACCTAACACCATGTTCTCCTTGAGGTTTCATATCTTTGCCCCTTTTGTTGAGCTCATTAATAAAGGAATCAATTCGAAGGCTAAGGACAATCTATACGACCCAATTGATGTAACCTTTATGACACGATCCAAGACTAGAAGGGCCTTTTGTGCAGCAAATGAGTTCTTTATGATCATGTTGTATGCCTTTATTGATGTTTGTTTGACACCAAAATTTGCAGTAATCAACCTTAATTGTGGGACTGGTTAGTGCAATCCTCTTTCTAATTCTCTCTAATTCCTTCTCTATTTTTCTATTTCACATCGTTCTAAGCTCTAATTTTCTTATTGATGCAAGGAATAACATTTGTGCTTGTCACGGTCTTGGGAGGTCTATCTTATGATTCAAAGGATTCCAAGATCTTGGAAGAAATCCTTCGGCCGTTATTGGATGTACAATCAGCGAAGACTGATTTTGCCTTTGTTTGTAATCTTGACATGGACTCACCAATCAAAAAATGACCCATGATCAACCTTAATTGTGAATAAGTTGTGACACATTATGTGAGTTTTACATATGAATGATTTTTCCAATTTTTCATGTTTCTAATGTTTAGATTTCTACTTGTAGAGATGTAAATGGAACAAGGACTCAAAGCATTCCCTTCTTTGCCCATCACAATTTCCTATAGAGTCCTTTTCGTAGCTTTGTTTTGTCATCATATGCTAAATCCCTTGCACTTACATTAATTAGCACACATGGACTCTTAGCCTCCATCTCCAAAACTTAGGACCCATTACCATGCAAATGTGTAGAGATATATATACAATGAGGTTAAGGAAGCTAGCTCTTAGGATGTTTTCAACTTTGTCTTTTTGACACTATGGATTTTGGGTTTGATTTTTGTTTATGCTTTTACATTTACTTTGATATTTGCTTCAATTTGGCTTCAATTTCTCAAATTTTCATTCAAGTAAACAATGCCTTAAAAAAAATATAGTTCAATGGATCCTACAAGTTCAACTCTAGTTAATTTCAAGGTTAGCTTGAATCTAAGGCCAAAATCACAATTTTGTTTCAAAAGTGAAATGAGATTACAATTAGATAAAAAACATTGCACTTGTTCAAAGAACATTTTCAATTGCTTACTGCCTTTCTATTTGAATTCATAAAGGCCTTTTGTTTTCAAAATGCCAATTTTCATGTATGTTTTCAATTAATATGACTATTGAGCTTCAATGCATTCTTAAGCGGTCCTTGAATTATATTATATCATTTTTTATAACAATGAGAGCATCCTCCTCATAGGTCTCCATTTAACCTTGCGATTCTTTGTCAACTTGAATCATTTGATTAACAATATTCCTTGTCATATTTTTCTTGACCACTCTTTGATTAGATTAAATACAAGTTTTCTGCAAACTCTTCCTTTAATATGTCTATGATACTTTATTGCTCAAATCACATAATATTCGGTGGTGAATTCTCATCCTCCTTATGCATTTCTAGCTTGTAAACTTCTTTCCATTGCAAGATATGTGGTGGAGTGAAATACTTGTTTTTTTCCTCTTTGTTCATTGTTTGCCCCATCACTATCCTATTAACATGAAGCAATCCACTTTTCTAAATTTATTCATTTCTGGTTGAGCTCTAATAACTTGTTTTTTAATTATGCAAATATAATCACATATGGATGTCAAATGATTAAAAAATTGAAATTAAGATAAATATATCAATCCCTAATTCTAGGATTCAAAGACCTATGGAAAATGATGCAACTATTGATTGGATTGGTGTACATGTGTTTTAAAAGGCAAAAATATAGTCTCCAAATAAGTCAATGATTAGACAATGACCTTCCAATTCCCTCTTGCATATCATAGTTCCATTTAACACATGTTGTTCTTCCTCTGAATGGAAATCACTATTGTCATTACAATCTCCATCGCTTCATAAATATCTTGTGATTGTTTTGTGTGTTCTCATAGTTGAACTCTTCTAGTTGTTTCTTTTATTGTTTATTGTCTTCCATGTATATTGTTTACAAGCCTATCAATGGTCGCATTTATTTGTACGTTTTAGAGGATTTGAACTCCTTATTATTCCACATGTTACTAACCCTTGTATTCCGAGTTTCCAATGGTCTCATTTATATTTCAATGCATTATTAATTTTCTTTGAATATCATCTATTGTTCAATTGATTTTTATTCGATTTCAATAATTATTCCCATTCAATTTTATTGTCATTTAGTACAATTGATTACATAGCATAACTTGATTTTAACTATTCCACGCTCAATATAGGAATTTTCAAAAATATTGTCTTGTCTCTTGTTCCAAGGATAACATTGGTGAATATTTTTTATTTCATGTTTTCACAAAGTTCAAGAATTCAAATGAAACATGACTATTCTTTTGAATAGGAGCATGTTTATTATTTCATTAAACATACTTTATTCCTCAAAATTTAATAAACTACATATTCAATTCTTGTTATCTATCTAGCCTTGTAATTTGTTTTTTACATTTGTTATCATTTTTGTTGTTGGCTCATCATTCTAAGCTTTTTATTTATTTATCATTGATTTATCACTTTTATTTTGTGCCACATATATAACAAAACCACTTATTTCAAGTGCATCTTCAATAATTAATGATAAAATAAAAGGAAATTTTTTAAAGTGTCCTTTATGTCACAATGTGATGCATATTTTCATACCACTATCCTCATACTATAATATATGATGGATTGTTTGCTAATTGTTTTTCTCCCTTATATTGTAATGACATAAAATTTGTCTTTCTATGCATCAAAGCCAAGAAACTTTATGTCTATAGGTGTCTACTGTTATTTGTATCACTATCAACTCTTTTCTTAACAAGTTTTGCACTTTATAATAATTTCAAAGGTCTCCCCATATTCACTTGCAAACAAACTGAACTAAATCGAGTGCCATTGGCGGGTCGGTTATTTTGTTGGAACCCATTTTAGAATGTGGTGTAATTGTCAACATGATGTCCTTTGAATTTGTGTTCCATTCATTTGAATATGTCATTGTCTCTTTTGGGTATGGTGTTGGAACTTTCCTCTTCCACTTCGATTGTGATATTATAATTGGTCGACATTAACTAATCCACATATATGCTATCGATGAGTGATGGTGTCTCATATGCATCATTTTCAACGTCAAAAGCATTCCTTGGCCATTTTTTTTACCAAGAATGATTTGTTGATTTTGGAGTTAGCTTGAAATCTAACTAGGTAGTCACATTGTTGCTAAAATCACATTCTATAAGTTCCATTTGTTGAAATTGTTAACCATGGGTTGTATCTTGGAGGTTGTTGCAAGTTGTTCAAAAACTCCAAGCTAAACATTTTTTTATTACTATTTTATATATATAGTAATCCTACAAGTGGTGGGAAGAAGCCTAATACCCAACCCTTGCCTTGAACTTTGCATTTATATTCTTGAATTATTTACTATCTACTAATGAGTACAAGTCCAAGTTTCTGGGCATTCAGCAAAAGTGTTTTGGATACGGATATCAAAATTTCATCCAAAGTGTTCACTGAAAGAATTTGAACTCCAATCGTTCAATGAAATAAAATGATGACTACCTCCCACAAGATAAAATTTTATATGGTTATTATTCAATTTTTGCATTTAATGGCCTTTTCAAAGTTGTTTCATTTCTATTAGACCATTTTCATGGGATTGGCAATTTTATAACATTTACAAATGGCAAAATAACTAAAAGAATTTCACAAGCTAAGAAATATGTTTCCAAATGTTGTCATGCATTATATGGCCGATGCAATATTTGTCAACGCTTGACTGCCCCTTAAGTCCAATGTTGGTGATTGCCATTTTTGCGTTAGGTTTCTTGTTTACATGCCATCCATGGCTAGTCCATTTCCCTACTGTCAACAAGGATTGGGTCTCGTATGGATAATTCCCTACACACAAATTATTCTTTGGGCATTTCTTTTCTAAAATTGATTTTTTTTTTTTTGGCAATTATGTTGGCCTTGTCACAAAGGATTATTTATGGTTGGTATGGTAGTCTTCCCTAAAACTCCAGGATAAACATTTGATAATTATCCCACATTACTGGATTAGAAGACCCTTAGTATACAATCTTTGGTTAGATCTCTCCAATCACATTCTTCATCAAAATGTTTTCAATAAATCACTACATATCCAAATCTAGTGTTCACCATTACTATTTTCATTGACTATTTGTCATATTTTCAGTGATTAATTTTCACAATATTCTTGTTAGATTTTTCAAGAAACACCTTCAGCCCTAATTCATTAAAACATCTTTTGAACCACAAATTATTACAAATAATGGTGTTTTGTTTTCTCCTTCATTTGTTGGGACGTCTTTTTTTCCGACTATCATAAACATCTTGTGGTTTCAATGTTGTGCCTATCATTTGACGATTCCAAGTTGTTTTAACATTTTGTTCATTAAATCTTGTGGCACCTAGGCTCACCTACCTAGAGTTGCATAAAGTCATATATTAGTTGCAGTCATAATCCAATAATCCAAAAAGGGTGTCAAACTACAAAGAAAAATAGTTAAAAATAGATAAATATTTATATTATGCCATTTAAAACCATGACAATCATGGCAAGATATTGTGTTTTCATTCAAATGAATGTTAAGGAATTCAAACAAAAAATCCATTTGATGAAATTTTAAGTTTAAGTTTTGATTTAAGACCTCTAAAAGTGAACATCAATATGTTAGGCATGAGTCAATTTTGCAAAGGACTATCAAAAGGACTCAAATAATAAAACATGTTTGATTGAAAAAAACTAAGAGGATAAAGACCTATTAACCACATTAAAAAAACGTTCATACCCTAAAATATGTGGAATTCCAAAATTTTAAAAATTCAAAAAATTCCAAAATTAATTAAAAAAATTTAGAACTTAAAAAGTCCTTTGCCACACATAATTTTCTCTTTTCCATTTTGTTCTCAATGTTTTAATTTCTAACAAATGTTTGAGGGGGTCTAGCAAGGTGGGATTTCTTAGATATTATAGATTTGTTTTTTTTATCATTTTGCATATTTTATCTAGTATGTTTGCTAATAAGGTGTATTCAATCATAGTTTTGAAGTTGTTTGGTGTGGTTGCCCTTATTAACATCCTCGTTCAAACATTGGGTCGTCTCATTACTTAGTCAAGGAATGTTTCCCAAGGTTCCATAATTGTTGCAGATGGCATATGTACCCTACAAGTGGCTTCTTTGTCCTAGGTATTCTTGTCATGGTATATTGTACTCTTTATGGAGTATGAAACTACATTACATCGTTTACAAACTACATTTTCTTCTTCATTTTGTTACATGGCTACCTGGTCTAATTATCTTTACAAACTTCATGTTACTATTTTATTTATGTTTGTTGCCACTCTGCTATTCTTCTTTGGAATTTTTTTTTCCATAAATTTAAATCCTTTCAACATCAGTTTGTTCAAATTTAATTTTTCACAAATTTTCTCCACCAATTCTAAATATGTAGTTTAGACAATGAACAAAATTCTTTGCAATAATCTTTTTATACCTATTGCCACATAATAAAACCAAAGCAATTCATACAACCCAAAATTCTAACCCCAAATTCATCCCATCATGGTTACCAAATGGTAAATCTTAATATTCTAACACTAGTTCAATTGTAGTTTTTGTTTTTGTGCATGTTTTTCAATTATGAAAATTTTGCACTAAAAATCCATACATAGTTTAAAATGTTTCAACAACCACATTTCCCACAACCCAAGTATCTGCACAATTATGAATATGTCATAATCCTACCAAAGTTTTGCTTATCATACTAATATACTGGAAAAAAATAATAGATTTAAAAAAAAAACATAAATCATTTACGATAAAACTTTATGGTTCAACCATTTTGTGTATGTCCTCAAAATTATTCTATTTTCATAATTATTAATATATTCTCCCTCTTCTCTGTACTCCCACATTGGTATTAACTACTTAAAAAAAAATCCCCCAAAAATCTCTAGAACCTTTTTAATGTTCAACTCTCCCACCTTAAACTAATTTGAATTCCACCTTAATAGTCTTAATTTCATTTACCCTATAACCATTGAACTTGTTCTGTCCAACTTGTCTCAAAATAAACATTACAATACCTACTCCCTATGCTTATTTGGTCTAATTATTACAGTATAATCTCGCCCTTAATAGTGGTTCCTCCAAGAGGTTCAACTTAAAAGTCCAACACACAATTATTTTCACAATTGGTGTTATGAACTTTAAAGCCTTCCAAAGAACTCCCATTTTTTTTCCAAGTGCCTACCATTGATTGCTCAAAGCAAATAAAGTCCTCACACATCATGGAAGAATATACATGGAATGATAAAAATGTGGGTCTTATAATGGACCACATAAGCCTAAAGGCCCAAGCTTGAGGCCCAAGCCAAACTTAATTGCTTTTGGTCATAGCCCAAATTCCCTCATGATTAAAAAATTTGGTCACCATTTGACAACCTGCATGAATCATGGATGTAAGGTTATCAAATGGTGACCAAAAGTGGTTTGGTCGCCATCAAACCATTATTGCATATGGTGACCAAAATTTTGATTACCTTCAATTCTCAACTATACAATCAACCAGTTGGCAACCAAAAATTTTCAATTTCCTTTAGCCTTTAAAATTAGCAACCAATTTTTTTTTATCATTGATTATCTAGACGGCCAATTGGCAACCGAAATAATTCAATCACCATCTGACAACATTTGATAACCACACGCAGTTATTGCATAGGAATGCCATCAAATCGTGATTGATTTTTTTTGTTTGCCAATTTTTTTGGGAACCCCGTAGTTTTGGGGGCATCCCTTATTTAACCTATATAAAGATCTTTTCATTTTGAATTTCCTCACTTTCTTTTCAACGTGTTGGACTCTGGTGTTTTGGATAATTGGTGCACAAGTCCATGCACTATTTTTTATTATTTTTGTGATTTCAAATTTTTTCGCAAGATGAAATATGTCAAGCAATCAATTTGAGGGGAAAATAATCAAGCATGTTCGCGAAGGGGACAACCACACCATTGTGACTTGGGATTATGAAGGGGCAAATGTCATATATTTCCCAACCCAAGAAGAAGGCAAATATGATGTGGATATTTGTCAATTACCAAAAGATTTATTGTACAAGGACATGCCATTGACATTATATGTTAGAATTGAGCGTGTAATAAATAAGGAGAGTGTGTTCATAACATGGGATCACAATGGTATCAATGTCAAATATGTGCATTCAAAGGAGTCTATGTTTTAAATGTTTCAAATTTGCCTAAGGACTTATTGTACAAGGACATCCTGATAGAGTTCCATGTTTACGACACATGATTATTTCAACACAATATGACATTTGTTAAATTTTAGTTGAATTCATGAAAAAAGGAACATTTTTGCCATGTGAAGCTCTTTATAAAAACTATTGGAAATTCCATTTTGATAGTGTATTATTAGGGTTTCATCTTTTTATAAATATTGCAACCAATTGAATTAGAGTAAATTTGTTTACAAATTTTTTTGTAATTTGTAATTTTTATTTTTACTACAATAATTGTAAATAAACATTCCTTTCTTTTAGCCCCCACCAAAAAGATGTGTTCCAAAATTGTGTCAAATTTCGTTCCCAACAAAGAAAGATTATTTTCATTTTTCCATTTGTTCCCAACATGTTTCCTTCAAGTTCCCAATATGTTCTTTAGGTTCCCAATTAGTTCCCCAAGTGTGTTCCCAAATAATACCTCACTTTAATCCCATATGTTTTGCCCAAAGTCCTCCCCTTCCTCACTTATATAGGTGGGCCAAATGGGGAGGCACTCCATCTTTTGCTGGAATATTCTATTTTGGGGGGCCTCCATAGTTCACCTTTTTTTGGAATGGGCCAATTAAATTGGCTCATTGCAAAAAAACAAAAGTTGGACATGTAAAACAACCCCAACTAATTAATATGAAATAGAATAAGCACCCCTAGTTTTATAAGACATGATCACACAACATGGCAATCGAAAGGGTTTTAGTCACCATCAAGGGGGAAAGTGGAGAAAAAAATGGAGGGGGGCAGAGGGGTGTGGGGGAGGGGAAAGAATTATGGCAACCAAAAGGTTTTTGGTCACCATAAGGGCGTGGTGATCGAAAGGTTTTTGATTGCCACAAGGTTTCGGTCACCATAAGGGCGTGTTGACCGAAAGTTTTTTGGTCGCCATATATAGGGGCTTGGAAACCAAAAGGTTTTTCAATTGCCATAGGGGCCTAACAATCAAAAGGCTTTTTATCACCATAGTTTGATGGCGATTGGATTCAGTCACCATCCAATGGAAACAACTAAATTTAGTTGTTGAATGATGACTATGATTTTTAGTTGCCCAAGATGGATCAAGTTCACTTTTGGTCATCATTTAGGAACTATCAAATGATGATCGAGTTTTTTTTCATTGTTTAATGGCAACCAATTTTCGAAGAGGTCTTCAAGGATATATAAGTTTTTAAATGCAACTCTTAATTCATTTTTTAGCACATCTATTCTCATTTTGGTTTTGTGTATTTGGTTACAACCATTGAATGGAACCCTAGGTGAGTTGAGGTGATCAAGTCCTTATTAAAGGGTAATGTTTTTGGAACACAAATGACTTGACTTTTCAAGACTCTAATTGCTATTAACAATTAGTGCATGGAAAGTCTTTGGGTCTTTTTTTCCATCCAAGATTTCAATGATGTTGTCTAATAGGCAACCAAACAAATAACCATTGGGTGAACAATTTAACCAAAACCCCTGAAACAAGTTATCCCATACATCATTTAATATTTATCCCCCTAGACCTTTGAGCAACCCACCTTCAAGCATGCATAAGTGAGGGATTATAGAAATTTCCAATAGGGAAAACATTTATTCGACACAATCCTAAAAACATCAAAGGCTTGAAAACAATGACTTTAAACAATTTGACACATGAGGAAGAAATTATCATGACATTTTTCATGAATCACACAATGGCATGCCTTAATATTACATTTATTAGTAGCAAGGAATTGGTTTGTAGAAGTATAAACAAATCATGGAACATAAGTTTTTAATAAAACTAGATGGTTCTCTGCAATACACTGAACTTCAAATTTCTGAAGGGTTTATGGAATGGTTTGAATGCAAAATTTCAGATGTAGCCACAAATTTATTGCAATGGTTGATTTTTTTATCCATAAAAGGATAAGGTGCATTGGACCACAGAGGTGGCGAACTTATGGTAGAAAATTTCATGGTGGGCCAAAATTTTGAAGAAATGGTTGAAGAAGAAGTTGATACTTGCATCATGGATGGAAGAAGGCGATTAAAATCTTCTAGCCCAAATTGGAAGTTGTGGTGTGTTATCAATTCTAAACACAACAAATGTGCTCCCATTGTCAGGTGGAAACAATTAGGGTGGTTATGATATGGTGCACATGATGTGAATTGATCACATCCCAAGCATAATTAATTTAATAAGGAAAACACCCACAATAGATGATAAGTGGGAAGCACATAAACAATGATCAGTGAAAGCTTTGGCATGTCCATGAGCACATCCAAGTGTCATCAAATTCCTTGACATCCACATAGAGACCATGGAAGCATACACATTATGGTGGAATGGGCGAACTCTTCGAAAAATGTTGGATTACAACACATAGTACTCCCCCATTATGGATAATAATACCTTATTATGGCAAGGGGGGCCAAATATGGAAGTGCAAACACAACTTGTCGCCTTTAGGCAAAATCATGTGAAGTTAGCATGGGCATTGATAAACATTTTGAATGCAATACATCGTTTTGGAATTTGCACAATGACTTGTCCAAGGACAACATTATGTTACATTTTTCACAAGACAAACTAGATGTTGTGTACATAGGTGTGTGCAATTAAGGTGAAATCGAGAACTTAAAAAAGGTGATGCCATCATTGTATGGGTTTGCAAAGGAGCAAGATGCCACCAACACAAAGAAAGTACGTTGCTAGGTTGCCCTTGAATTATTTATTGTTTACAACAAGTTGAAAATTGCAAATTGCCTTTGATGAATGGCCAAGCAACACACCACAACTTTGAGGTATGAAACATATTCAGTGGACGAATTAGCAAATGTCATATGAGGTGAAAATTGGGATGTAAAATATTTTGTGGACTATTCAACCAATATTTCATTTGGGAAATTGATCCATGACATGTATGACCCAAATCTAAAGGCACGAAGAACTGTTGAACACGTCGTGTGCACATTGATGGGGCTTCCATATAATTGAACTACATCTGATGAATGTTATTGAAGGCAAACAAAGATAATTTGTAGTTGCTACATATGGAATATGGTGTAATTTGCATGATCTTTAAAAAATGACATGTTTTGGACTTGCGGATTTTATAAAACCCAATGTTGTGAGTGAATCATGTTGTCATGTGTAATCAAATTTGAGATTTGTGAATCCATCCTCTTTACATTTGAAATTTGTGTTCGGATTCATGTTTTATAATGATGATGGGTTTCTTGTAAACATAAAATATAATGATCATCTATAGTTTTACACAAGTATTGTCCATCTATTTATTATATTTTTGAATTATGGATGATTGGACTTACCATTGATAATTTGCTTTGATAAATGTTCTCATATAATTGATAGACATCAAGTAATGAAAAAAAATCAATAAAAAATCATTTGAAACAACATTTCTTAATGCAAGTACAAGTATAATATTTTGGCTTGTGTTGAAACTTGGGATTATTGATAGAATTGTGATATCTTGGAAGAATTCGGTTTCTTTTAGAGGATTTTCTTAAAATATTATTTTTTGCATGGTAAAATATTGAAATTTCCATAATTTTTATTTTGCTTTAAAATAGTCCTTAATGTAAATGGCAAGGTCACAATGTGACATACCAAAAAGAGGGTGATCAAAACTTGGTAACCAAAAAATTTCAATCACCAAAGTTTAGTGAGCAAAAAAATTCAATCGTCACAGAATTGGTGATCAAAATCCATTTTCAATCACTAATTGTAATGGGGGTAGTCCAAGTGTTAACAAATATTTTCTTGTGTCCATCTTGATGGATGTCAACATGACACCTAATGCAAAATGGTTGCATCACATTGGTTTTAACAACCTTGGAGAGCACATGAAAGGAGCACATGACAACATTCCATAAAAGATTATTTGTTTATGACCCATCACTTGGTTCAAAGTTTCTTCAACAAATACATGTCATAATAATATGAATTTCGATCATGAGATAATGATGGAGAAGTTTTAGCTTCTTATGTCCTCTTAAGTGAGCAATGAGAAAGTTTTGTGGCTCAAACAATGGAATCAATTCTTGATCTTGAAAATGGTTCAAAAGTTCCCAAAAGTTGACTTATTGGATGTTATTTTTGAAAAATGGCATGATTTCTCATAATGACACCATTGTGGACTTTTTCATAATGATTTGTTAAAGGACAACATTATGTTGCATTCTTCACCTAACAACCTAAATGTTGTGTACCAATGGTGTTTACAATTGGGGTGAAGCTGAATGTTTGTAAAAGGTGACTCCATTTATGTATGGAGTTTTCCAAATAACATAATTCCATTAACATGAAGAAAACATGATGGTGGGTGGTTGAAAACTATTTTTCGTTCATAGCAATTTGGGAACTACAAATTTCCCAGTTTGGGGATGAGTGTTATGAAAGTAGTTACTTTAATGGGCCTTTAACATATGGCAAAACAACACCAAACAACTCTAAGGTCTAAGGCATATTTGGTGGGTAAGCCATCAAATGTGACGTGGGGTGAATATTGGGATGCATATTACTTTTTAGACAATTCAACTAAGATGTTATTTGTTAAGGTGATTCATGATATGAACAAAGTGAATCCAAATGTGCAGAAAAATGGCCAACATGTTATGCGCATGTTGCTAGGGTCTCCATATAACTAAACTCCACTTAAGGAATGTTATTGAATGCAACCATAAGTTGTTTGTAGTTGTTGCATGCATGAATTATCAAAAGTGATGTGTTTTGGACTTTTTATTTAATAAAATGAAGTTTTGTCAAGGGGTCATGATGTCATGTGTGATTATTTTTCAAATTTGAGTAATATTAGGCTTTTCATTGAACATGATTAAAATTTCACAAGTTTTGATTCACTTTCATTGATATTGCACAATTATCCTTGTGCACATGTTAAAGTTATATGTCGCAAGCTTAACATCAAGTTCGTGACTAAATGTAGAGTGTAAAGGCCCATGAGTCAAAAAAATGTGTTCGGGTGTGAAACACATTTTCACAAATGAAGGAGGGTGCAAATATGGAGCCCAATGATTCTTAAATGCACTTCCACTTTGGGAGTTACATTTGTGCAGGAGTTTCAAATGTTCAAAGCCTTGGTTGAAAAGGCAAAAAAACACTCAATTGGGCCCACATGATACCATTGAAAATTTCTTGAAGTGTAGAAGTTTAAAGTTCCCTTGCATTGTTCATTTAGACCAAAAATGCATGAGTTATGATGAATAAGGTCGGGAGTCAAATTGGGAATTTTACTCCTAACCACAAATTCCCTTAAATTAGGGGTCGAATTATCTTCGATTGGAGTGTGAAATACACCATTGGAAAGATATTTTAAAGGGCTATAAGATATTTCCTTCACATGATCAAAACAAACTTGATTTGAAGAAAATATGAACATCCAAAGTTTTAGGACAACAAAAGTCCCAGTTTTAGGGCTTTTGGGAAAAAATGCCATTTGGATGTAGCCCTCACGGAAAGGCATAAAATATATTATAGGGAGGGGAGTGGTGCCTCCTCCCAAAGGTTGTGGGCCATGTAAAGCTTGTGCTTGAGGTTGTCCCTATTAAGTCTGCCACACCTCTTGCATTCAATTTGCACTAATCGCCCTCTTTCCTTGGTTGTGCATGTTGATTTCATCTTGAACTCCTACTTGTGAGTTCATCTTCATCCCAAAGCTCTAACAAACCTTCCTACCCCCAAAGTGCTATGAGTTAGGGAATGTGCTTCGACTTTTTTTTTTCATTGTTTCATTTTGGGACACACATTTGGGTCCCTTTAGGAGTTTGGGGTGTGTCACTATAAATAATAACATGCATCCCATCATTTTATGTCCCCAAATTATTTCCTTGCTAATATTTTAACATGTTGGAGGATCCATGTGTCCATGTTTAAATATAAAATGTTTGAGTAAAAGGTC
>Ga0116228_10001973_pt1 | contig 17435 bp, 11 predicted proteins | sample S1TSphfallax_2_FD_89694 | JGI IMG/M metagenome (GOLD analysis project Ga0116228, IMG submission 89694) | Host-associated microbial communities from peat moss isolated from Minnesota, USA - S1T2_Fc - Sphagnum fallax MG | ecosystem: Host-associated > Plants > Peat moss > Unclassified | place... | reverse complement strand
TTTAGTGCTCCCTTTGTAAGTTTGTTTACCCAAACTAGAGAATTTCTGTCCAAAAGAGAGAATCGTAATGAGAAAAGGAGAGAGAGGGAGAGAGGGGGGGGGGAAGGAGAGGAGGTGGGAAGGGGGTATAGCGACAGCACAGCGTGTGGAGAGACAGACAAGGAAGCGTGGGAGGGAGACGGAGGCGTGAGTGCGGGGAGATTTGCAGGGAAATGGCAATGGTAACGCAGGTGGAGTTCTTCTTAGGGGAGGAATGAACTATATTCACGTTTTCTAGAACTTGTGGAGATTTTTTGTTTTGTTTTGTTTTTGTGTGTGTGTGTGTGTGTGTGTGTGTTTTTTTTTTGGCATAATAATGTTGTATACTGAAGGAGAACAGAAGCAGAAGACGAAGAAGGAGACCGATGGTTTCGAGAAGTTCTTCGACAGATTGGAGCAACGCTGCGATTTGATCGGCCTCAACATTTTGTCAAGTAACAATTATCCGAGAATGTGCTTTGCCGTTTCGCGCCGAGAGAGTTTGGACCCTACTGCATCGACCTGCTCCCGTCTGGCCTACTTAGCAGTATTATTAGAGACCATGCACGAGAGACGAGATTACTCGAGCTTGTCCAGGTATGGAGATTTAAGAGACTAGAGAATGTAGGGGGGGAAGATGTTCCTTGAGTTTTGGTGCTTCACTTTGTGGTTCTAGTAAGAGTTTCGGTGTTTTAGCTTCTTTCTCAGGCCCCTCTCGGCTCCTGTTTCTGACTTCTTCATCCTACAAATTTGGGGGATACTTGAAACGGCTCTTCAAGGCGCGAAGACATTTTTAAGAAGAAGAAGAAGAAGAAGATATCAGTACTATTCTGTAGTTTGTGAATTTAGATTTGGAGTAGATAGTTTCGAGGAGATTTGCAGCGATGGTTGACACAACGTGCATTAAGGTCGACAAAGTGGAAAGATTTGGCTTCAACTACCAAGCTCAATGCCTGTATATCAAGGGCACATGGTTCCCATCTGGATTCAATCTCTGCATTTCTGATGGAGTTCATGCATGGACTGCTTGTCCTTCCGAAGCTTCCATAACACAGACTGCAAATACATCCAAGATTTCAAACCTTGAGTACATTGATAGGGCGCATTCTCTCCTTGGAAAGCCAAGCTATGGTGTCCAATTCCAATTCTGTCGGTTGGAGGATGAGCAGGTGAAACTGATTTTGTTTCAAAGTTCCTCAGGAGCTTTTTTGTTCAATGTCATCCTTGATGCAGCTGCATTGCGGGATGTCATTATCGAGATGTTAGACTTTGCAATGGACTCTTGGAGGAATTTGGATGAGAGACTGGGAAAAGAAGTGCGGAGATATGAGAGATTGGAAATAGAGCTCAAGTATGAGAAGTTGAAGGTGGAGGATGAGCTTGATCGCGTGAAGACTGAGTGTCTCAATCTCCAGAAAGCTATAGATGATGGAAAAGCTCCAAAAGAGTGTGTTGTGAAGGCTATGGAGGAGCAATCTCCATTGATAGGGAACAGGAGATGCTTTTCCATCAACGAACCATCATCATCAAAACAAGCTTCACCACAAATCAGGCCTTATCAAGCCCTGCCTTGCCAGGAGTTGGAAAGTAAAGAGGCCAATATCTACGAATTGGATGGCGAGGATATAATTGATGAAGGTGAGGTAATCATTCTTTCTCTTGTAACAAGAAATGAAGAGTCTGATGTAGTGAGGGTGATAATTAGGTCTTCTACATCTGCCAGGAGTGAGGAAAGAGCCTTGTATGCAGGAGGTGAGGAGGAGGAACATATTCACTGAACCATCGATGAAAGGAGAATGAGCTATTTGAATATTGAAGTTTTGTTTGGTGTGGCAGGGAAGAATGTGACCGGAAGCATATCAAACAAAAGCCAGAATAGGCTTGTGAAGAACTCACAAGGAGATACCAATCATGTTTTGAGCTCTCAATCTCACTCCAGGAGATGTGATAAGGCAACTTTACCTTCTTCATCACCTTTGACAAACGCAAAGAAAGTGAGAGCTCGAAACCCCATCAGCACCAAGAAACGAAAGAAGTCAGGTTCTGAATATCTGCAGGCTACATCTGGAGGCTCAGTGGATGCTCAAAGCTCTGAGGGCCAACGAGAGTTCAAAGTTCAGAGTTGTGATTTCCATGACTTTGATGAGCATCGCACTGAGAGTGAAATCAAGATCAACCAGTACTGGGCACTCTATGATGACCAGGATGGGATGCCCAGATTTTATGGCCGTGTCTGTAAGATTGTGCGGAAACCTTTTCAGGCTTCAATTGAATGGCTTGAACCTTTCGGAGCTGTACTTCCCGCAACTTGCTTTGTGAAAACCTCCAATCTTTGTGTCTCAAATGGTGAATTCAGGATGAGTTTTGTGTCTGTACAGAATCTACCTGCATTTTCTCACAGAGTAGAGATTGAGAGGACTTCAAGGGGCATTTTCAAAATCTATCCAAGAGAAGGTGAGGTCTGGGCTTTATACAAAGCATGGGACAAGAAGATAGGTTGCAAAGATGCAGAGACAAAGAAAGTTGAGTATGAGCTTGTGGAAGTACAGAACAATTTCTCAGCTGAACAAGGCTTGAAAGTTGTACCCCTGTTGAAAGTTGTTGGCTTCAGAACATTATTTAACACAGGACACGATGGATTGGCATATTGGATCCCAGCCAAGAACATGGCTGCACAATTTTCCCACCGCATTCTTGAACATCGTATGCTTGGATGTGAAGCTCGGGGCGTGCCATCAGGATCATGGGAGCTCGATCCTGCATCCACCCCTGCCTCCTTCCTTAGTTCCATCCCAAACACACAGGCAATCAATGAAGAACATCACATCCCAAACACAGAGGCGATCAATGAAGAACTTCCGATCCCAAACACACAGGTGATCAATGAAGAACTGGATTCTCTACAGCCCAATGCAGAATGTGATTGTCCTCAGCCTGAATTCTCTTTTTCTGATTGATCTCAGCATCAAGGTCTTCAGAGTCGTCTTAATTTTTTGTGGAGACTTTTTCACTCTTCCTGCTCAAGCAGATTTTGTTGTGCAAAGTGTAGAGAACAATCAAGTGTACAGAATCTGAAGATGAATCCTGCATAGGTGGATGAGAGTGTTCAGTAGTTGTTCTGTTGAGGGACGCTGCAACAATATCTGTGTATCTGTGTTACCTACCTCTCAGACTTGAACCCTCCGAGTGTACCATGTAGCTATATCTGTGCTAGTAGGTTTCCTTGTGATTGCTGGAACAGACTCAAATATGGTGCTCAGGTAGGTTTCCAAGATGGTTGTCAGCAGGTTGGGAAAGCAGAAAAAAATTGTCAGGCAGAAGTGAGCCCCTGCATGCACAGACTGGATGCTCAACCAGTTTTCAAGGACTGCATGGCTCTAGTGTGACATTTTATGTGGGTAAGAATAGTGCGCCATCCATCATGTTGGCTAGCAAGCCCTTCATGGTCACACCACTATTTCATTTGCGGGAATGGGGTTGGTTGTCAATGTACAGCAACTTTGTAGACTTCAGAGATTTGGGTCCCTTGTGTATGCAGCTGAAATGTAAAAAATCCACCAGATGCAGCCATCAAGTAGACTCATCCACAAAGATGTGTAACTGAGGATTGGAAGATACCTTACTTTACAAGGTTGGCTCTCAAGTAGGATTCACCAATTTTGGAAAGTATTGTATAGGTTTGATGGTGCAATAGTGCAGGAAATTCAACTGAAGCAAACACAGCATTGAAATTTATTTTAGCTTATCAAAGTAAGTGACAGGACTGTGACATGTTGGAATGTTCCCAGGCACATGGTTGAGTTGTGACTTAACCCTAAACCCCATTAGCTTTCAAATTTGACAACTTGTGAAAAAAGACAGTAAGTACTAAGTAATAGTGCACCCCAAACGAGTAGCCTGCAATGTCATCAAAGAGCATAATTTTCATTGAGAAGTTACATGCAGCAAATATATCATCAGCATGGGCACATTTCATACCCAGTTTGTAATTCATAATCAGTTCTTGCTTCAAGTTGAACCAAATTTCCCTTACAATTTTGTCAAAATGCACCCAAATTGTTGAAGGGATTTGATGGCCACCTCAATACTCTTACTCAGAGTAAAACAAATCTGCATTCATCCTTGAGTGCATTATCCTTGAGATAGAATTTACATGATATTACAATTCAGAATCATTATCTGGATATCCATCTGGAGATAGATTTCTGGAATTGTTGCTGCACTTCATGGACCAGGTAGGACAATTCAGAGTTGAGAAGTTGTCCCAGTACCAGCTCTGAGACCAGATCAATTGGGGAAAAAAAATCATCAAACAGACAATCTGTGCATTTCAGAACAAATCAATTAAAAAAGACTCATCAATCAGACAATCTGTGCATTTGAGAGCTGTGCATTTCAAAGCAGATAAATTGGGAAAGAAAACTCATCAAACGGACAATCTGTTCTTTGCATTTCAGAGCAGATAAATTGGAGAAAACTAATCATCAAACAGACAATCTGTTCTGTGCAATTTCAGAACAGATATTGATTTGCTCTTCACAAACTCTCGAGCAAGGGTCACAAAAATTCAGCAAACTACACAGAATCCATGCATGAAAAAACCCAAACACATGTACCCTTCTTTTATGAACAAATTTTGTCACTCAAACCTGGGTTTTGTTGAACACCAATAAATTTCATTCTCAGCTCCTAGTTAGTATGTGATAATAGTGCCCATGGAAGTTGAGCTTGGATTTTGCAGAACTGTTGCTCAAAAACTTGGAGACAGAAAATTGCAACATGTGAAGAACCTCAGATTGATGGGATGTTCTGATGTTGTTGTTGTTGTTGTGGGTGGTGACAAATTTCTTTCAGCTTCTATATATATACATATATATATGTTGCAGAAATTATTAGGGTTCTACGAGGCCGTCGTCAGAGGAGGCTTGAAATCCTCAGTATGGTCTTTCTTGAAGAACAAGAAGAAGGAGCGCAAAGTCTTGGCAAGAAGACGTCCTTTGCAAAATGACGAGGAAGAGGAGGAGCTCCTCGACCCGGCCATGATCGCAGCCTGGCCGATGCACAGTTGTGGAACGTTCAAAACAGGTGTCACTCTTACACTTGAGGTATTGCCTTCTGCTCCAAGCTGATTCAGCTTGCAGTCTCTTGAAGGCCGCAATCTAGAAAGTCTTGGGACCGCTTGCAATGAGAGCTGCGTCTCTTTGCTTTCCATAGTTAGTACCTCGGCTGTTTCCAGCATTGAAGGAGGAATGGGAGGAGACTCGGCTACTTGCAAACCTGCAGACAAAACTGAAGGACGAAGATGCGATACAGGAATTAGAGGGTTAGAGGCTACATTACGGTCGACCAAACCAAGAGGTGCGGATGAGACTGCTCTTAAAGGAGTGTAGCGGGGAAGAATATTCTGCCGACCTTCGTGCGTTAGCATCTTCGATGACTGCGGACAACAAACTTCGACAATGGAGCATTCGTCTGGGTGTTCGAACGGAGGAGGAATCCGCGATGGAGGGACTTTCTCAGGTGGTTCTCGAGTGGGTCGACACCTACCGCCGTCAGATCGAGCTCTTCGCAAAAGCCCAAAAACCTCTCTCCACCTTGGAGATTTCGGTACACTCGGATCGGGACTCGACGCAGCCGCATGAAATGTGGCGGCAGATTGATCATTCTTCAACGACATTCTCGACCGCGTCGCGCTAGAGGTCGACGTATAGCTCCGCAGCTCCTCAGCGATTACATTTGGAACTGAGGTTATATTCGACGGTGCCGGTTGCAGCAGCTCCTGTATTCCTAAGCCGAATATCTCTACCTGGTTTCGTGAAGCTGGGAGCTGCAGGTCGAGATTTAGAGGCCGGAGCTTGCCCTTGTGGAAAAGCTCATCAGCAGGCTTGAACATGTAATTTCCTCCGGGCCAGCAACGGTCTACAGTCGACGTAGCTGCCATACTATTGAACTGGAAATCCGCTCCGAGATCCGCGTCCCGCCATAGCTCAATATCATGCCGCTCAGCTGCAGATAGCTCCGCCGCCCCGGCCACCACCCCAATATTGTTCGCGTCAACGAAGCCAGTTGAAAACGAGATTCGAGCTGGACTCATGAGCCATGATTCTAAGCCCGAGTGATTCATGGGACTAGTCGATGGATCCAAAGCTGTTTCGACCAAATTACAGCTACCCTTTCTCATCATTCTTCCTCAACTTCAGTACTAGGCTGACTGCTCTAGCTGCTAGGATTGCGCAATTGCCATTCTCTTCTGCAACCTCAATGACTGCCGCACATCCTGCAAGCATAAATGGCGATTCATCTATCTATAAACAAACATGTTGCGCATGATCTATACAGGTAACCACATACTTCTTTCTTGCACACAAAATTCAAGGCAGCCGCAAAAGGCTCAAGACAAAAGTCGGCTGTAAACCAGTCAAGCACGCTGGCCGGTCCCCTATACGCCTAGATATCAACAACAATGTAGGTCCAGCTGCAGGACTAACTTAGACCCAACTGCTGATCATGAGCTCCGCTCCTACCCAAGCGCCCCACGAGAATGGACCCGATCAACACTCTCGATCCCAACACTGAGTCACAAAACCCGGCAAAACATACACACAGACACGCTGGGCAACGACGACAACAGACAAAATTTTCTTCAGCACCCACGCCACAAATTGTTGGTGGACGCCCACTCTACTCTCGCCAAGCGTGAAACCTCAAGCATCTTACTTGGCCTTCACGAGCTCCGTGAATGCGAACGAGCTCCGTCACTCCTCCTAGGCCTCCTCCGCCCTGCCCCAAGTCCTCCCCTCCAGACCATTAGCTTTCCTTCACCCCATTTCTATACCTTGCTTATTCAGTAAATAAATAAACAATTCTAAAATATGACATTTAATTTATTTTTTAAATGACGCTTGAACTTTTTAACCCTGATTTCGTTTTAAATCACCAAATAGCTTTTTAATTTTTAATTAATTTCTTAATTCCCATTTTCATCAAATTTTATTATTGTTTTCATGTTTTTTTTCATTTTGTTCTTCTCATCATCATCAAAGATTTGTAAAGCTTTATTAAAAAACGCACCATAAATTAGGGAAATGTACAAAGAAATAAAATAATATAAGGGAGAAGTGACAGGACATCAAGTTGGTTCAAAAATGTACAAAGGAGTAAAATAAAAGAAAAAAGAGAAATGACAAGACATCAAGTTGGCTCAAAGTAGTTGTGAAAATCTTTCCATGTCCATTATTGACTGCTTGTGGATGGTCGACCATATTTATATGTCAAAACCAATGGCTTGAAATAAATCAGCCATGGTGATGGGAGGTGTGTCTTCCAAGGGTGGAACAAGAAATAACTAAACCTACGGCTATCGCCCAACTTAAAATGGAAGATGTTTACATCTTTTGTAATGTGATCAAAACTTTTTGGCCAAAAAAAATGACCAAGGTAGAAAAATGAGGGCTTTTTGTCCCATTCAAGCTCCAAATGGCATTAGCACAATCATGAAAAAACACATTGACATGTTTGTGTAAGCAACCAAATAACTCAATTGTTAAGGTGAGGAATTGATCAATGGGGTGTCAGTTGTAATAATCCTTTCCTTGGCTTGAGTTGTATTAAGAGGCAACAAATCTTTAAATTGTGCAAGATCAGGGAAGTAAATCCACTTGTGTTGGGTCAATAATGACAATGTTAGTGACGCACTCCTAAACCCTTTGATAGACTCAAAGATGAGTCTAATGTAAAAAACAACAGAAAGGTGGGAGGCTCGGGGCACGCTCCCTAGCTCTCAACACTTTAAAGGGGTAGAGGGGCGTGCTGGAGCTCCGAAAGGGGACTAGGAAAAGTGACAAGCAATTTATTCATTCACTCGATTTTACATCCAACCAACCACAAGTTGGTTAGTACTATGTTGTAACACCTTTGGTGCTAGAACAAGCCACGGGCGACTTTGGACTCACAAGACTCACCACGGCCCGAATTCGAGGGAAACCACCACCTTCCCCCATAAAGTATTCTCTGCACCTCTTTGCGAGGCCTACAACCGAATGGCCTTTTTGTCCCGGGACTCCCAAAGGGGAGTCTCGAAACTGCTAAAGTTGGACTCCCACAACTTTGCGAGACCATAACTTCTTGCTGAGACCTCCAATCGGGATGAGGTCTGAAGCAAAGTTGTAGCTCTCATCAAGAGTTTTCCAATGGTGTATCATACTCCATCTGCACACACGGAAGTCAGGTCGATTCCCGACTTTTTGTGGTCGGGAGTCAAACTGCCAATTTGACTCTCGACCTTTCTTTTTGCCATAACTTGTGTTGCAAATGTCCAAACGGGTCATGCGAGCCCATTTTAGACATCTAAAATTCAATAGCTTTCCAATGATATAAAGAACTCCTTAATGCTAGGTGTTTTGACCTTTGCAATCTGAAGGTTCAGAAGTCCACCGAGACTCCAATTCTCAAAACGAAAGCTCACTTGGGAGTGTGAGTCTTCATTCTCATTCTTCTTGGCCCGCGCCCTTGACACCCTTTTGCTTTGGTCGCGAGCCCAAGGTTAAAGTTGCGATAGTCAGCTAAAGTACGAACACCATTTTTGATAAACATAATGTCAATTCATTAATGAAAGGAGTTGAATGTAGTTGAAGGAAGTGCATGTAATTATTCTCGTCCCACAGGGAAACCAACATCTCGCATAATGACAACAAAGGTGTCATGAATTGCATCATGGGTTCCAATGTGTTCATTGTCATGAACACAACATAAGAGGTGGATACCCATAGGTTCGATGGGATGGGTGCACACACATCGAAAGATGCGTGCAATTAAAGGATGGGGTATTCCAAGTCGTGTACAAAATGTTATGCAAAAAACTAGGGAAGATAATTAAAAAGCTAGGTAGATTGGTTGAAATAAAAGCCAAATGCCTGCCCTTGGGCCATAACAAGATAAATTTCAAGCACAATGGGCCTCAAATGTCCCATCGAAGAGCATGTTGGAGAGGGTATGATGGTGCAAACGCTTTGAGATGGAATCTTAAAGTTGAACCATTTGTTGTCCGACAAGTTGTTCAAATAAAAGAAAACATGTACAAGCTAGGGGTGGTAGAAGATCACATGTCACTTTGAAGTGTTGCTGGAAAGGAAATGTGTTGTTGTCAACTTATGCCAAGGCTTCAAGAATGAAAAGAAGATGATCAACCATAAACCTAGCAGTTATGATTGAAACGACAAGGGCCCAACTCCCTAAATAAGCTACTAGGGCGATGGTGGATGTCGATATGAATTCGACACCATTGAAAGTTATTGGGAGGGAGGCTTGTTTACGAACTAAAGGTCTTTTTGGGCTATCAAAAGATCCTAGACCCAAAAGCGTCCAAACATTTTATGGAGGGAGGAGTTAAAAGAAATAAGGGATTTTTTAAACCACTTAAACATCACCCATTCTAAGAAGAAGGTCCACATGTCAAGCATTTTCTTACAGGGCATCATTGATGAAGGATGATGTGAAAGTTAAAGTGCCCAACAAAACCCCCAAAACTCTAATTCCTTCAAATGGGGTGGTAAATTGGGATGGGGTGTTGAAGTTTGGTGGTAGGCTAAAGGTTGACCATGCAATGCATTTCTAAAGTTGGATAGAAAGACCTATCGCATGGAGTTTAATTTAGAAATGTTCATAGGCAGATGATATAATTGAAGGGGGACTTATGATGTGAGTGTCATCTATAATGGATGGAAATAAACAAAAAAGGAAATTACTAACTATTGAACGTAAAACCTTAAAATGGGATAAAACAAACAATGCCCCCCCAAAGGATCACCTGCCATGGGATGATTGTGACATCACTTTCACGATTACGATGACTATAAAACAAAGGAGACTCGAATGCATAAAATGCACAAACAAAAGGGATGAGTTATATGATGTCCTTACTTATTGCACGAAATTTTTGAAATATGACCCTTCTTAACACTAAATTGAAGGTGTTTGCCACGTCTAGTTGAAAAACAACCTAGTTGAGGTGAAGGTTTAGGGTGCACTTAATTCCATGGATTACTACTTCACAACCACCTTTAGTTGCAACTTCAAATTGGTGTGGGGAAAAGTGTGTTGCAAAAGCTTCATGAAAATGAAAACATAGAATGCAACTTATGATTCGATACAATGTTTCCCCCACTATAATGTGATGAACTCCACCTAAAAGCTTAATCATGGCTAAAAGGCAAGTCGTTCCAAGGATGTGTGCAATTTTGGGTGGAATGTGACCTTATGCAATATGAAAAAAAATTTGAAACAATTAAAAGAATCCATTCACTGAATCTTTAGGGTGAAAACAGCCCCAAAGGTGTTAAAAACCATCCCAAAAAACCACTTGCTAATAAATGCAACATGTGTTGGAATGCCAACTTGAAAGAATCAAAAGAAAGTTTGAACTCTTGGTCTAGTTCGTAGTCTTCGAAGAAAAGTGGGAAATAACCATCTGATCTAGGGTGTTGTGAGAACTAAGGTGGTGTCAGAAGACATGGGTGAAGGAAAAAATGGTGCCAAAGTGCAAGCTATTCGAAAGTATTTCCTTACATAACTAAGGGTTAAACTATAAAGTAGGTGTTTGTGAATTGGAGGATCATGTTAGGGAAAAAGGATTAAAGTTGAACTAGCTAACAAAGCTTGGGCTTGCAAAAACAATTTCTCCTACAAGTTTTCCCAATCGCCTATTAGAAAGCGCTTGAATTGAATCTATGTTTCCCTATGCCATGTCACCCCGCCATGAAGGGAGGAAACAAAACACCATTAGGGTAACAAGAGGAACAAGTGCCAAGTTGCCACATTGTACTAGTCCTACGTTAGCTTATCCAATGGAAAACAAAATGCCACTTGTACATGACATTATAGAGCGATGGGGATGTGATTATACAGACGAAGATGGCAAAGGCCTAAATGAAAGGACCTGAAGACATCCAATGTTGAAACCCAAGTCCAAACTTATGCAAGTGGAATGGGTGTAAGGGAAGGTATTGGGCTAAGACGATCACAAAGATTTGGATTGGATGAATTAGATGTTTGACAAAAACATTGATGACAAACTAACCCTCAATTAATAAATTGGCACCCACAAGTGGGGCATAAGACTTTAGGGGGAGGTTGACGGCGTGTTGAAGAAATGGGGTAGGTTGGGGGGTATGATCATGGCCAACTATAAGGACCAATAGAATGGGAGGAGGAAAATGTCTTAACTATGCATGATCGAAAGGGTTTGGGAATGTTTAAAGTTGGGACCTCAAATTCGCATAAAAGGTTGGGGGCTAGTAGGGGGCATTAGTACCTGGTGTATGATTTGTTAGAATCAGAGGGGTAATTAGTGGGTGGTTTGTGGTTTGCATGGGGGATGAGGTGGAAAACAGGTCAATGTTGTTGCATGATGAAGCGAATAGGTGATGGGAACCACGAGGTTTGATGAGACATGATGAGTTGGGGGACATGGGACGTTTCATGCCCATGAGGTAAGAGGTCTACTATGAACACGGGCCCCATTTTTTTTAAAAATCCTATTGCTACAACATAATTCTAAATCTACAAAGTTAATAACATAATACTAGATGAAACAAAAGAAAAAAATTAAGAAAATTTCCAAGGAATCCCTTGTTACAAGATTATGCCAAGGCCAAACCCCATTTCATTATAGGCCTATGTGTCACGATCACTAAGCTACTGGATTCAATGAGATCTAAACACTTTAATACTAAAATATTATTTGGGACCTATTTGCACAATTATAAATAGGTCCCACGTTTTAAAGATTGTTTATTTCAACACAGTAATTTTAAACCTATATATAACGCCAACCACATAAGACTAAACAAATAAAATGGAAAAAGATAATGAATTATTACAAACAAACAAATCTTATTTTTAAAGATAGCTGAACTTTAATTTTTCCATAACCTTCAACTTCATCATCCTTACTCTACTAGATTTGACACAACCTACATACTTTTTTTAGGACTATTATGCAAGAATTAGGGACCCATAAACTTTTTATTTTTTATTCTTTGGACTACCCAACTAATGTAACATCCAACTTCAAGAACATAAAAACGCCTTAGATTTAATCTTGTATTTTTTAAAAAAAATCTTAGAAAACATATTATTGATTAATGATTAGCCATTAAGTATTAACATGTTCACACTTACAAAAAAAAAAAAAATTATTTATATTTTTTCTTCTTCCTTTGCTATTTCTTTGAGATTGTGACAAAAATTTAAGAATACCAAAATTATGGCAAAGTCTCTTTGTGTGTAGTAAAAACTTTTTATTGTGTTTAATTTGAATATAATGATTAAATTCTTGGTGATAAAAAACTTTCTAAGCTTGATGAAAGCATTAAAAAAAAACCCCCCACCACAAAACAAAATCTAGACAAAAGAAAAGCAAAAAAACAAACCTATCTTCCTTTAGCATTTTTACCTTTGTTGTCGTGTTGCATGTTGATGCTAGTGTTGTTGTCATCACTATCCTCCTCCTTTGCTCCAAAAAGTTGTTGCTTTCATATGTCCCAATGTGCTAAGAAAATCTAAAAAGTTTAAAGGACCTAAACCCTCACTACCACCAGTTCTTCTTCTCCTTTCTAGTTCTTCTTTCCAAGGAATGGGGTGGATGTGAATTTCAATGTGATTGAGTTTGTTGGGTGTTTTGCCAATAAACCTATATGAACTAAAGAAAAACCCTATATGAAAATCCTAGCTCCTTGTAGGACAATTCATTGAAATGACATTGCCATCAATTCAAGATCCAAATTGGAAGTGCCTCTTACTTATTAGTGTGTGAAGATCAAAGGAGATCAAGTAATGTTGCCAAGATTGTCAGATGAGCTATGTCCCATGGCATCAACAAAAACAACATGAGCAATCCGAGTAGGATCTCGTCGATTATTATGATGGTGTTGTTTGTAGTGGCGGTGGTGATAAGGAGGGACAATGTATCATGGTAGCTACTACTTGTGCACATTCCCACCACCCTGCTCATCCATCATCTTAACCAAGATTTCATTGCAACTTAAATAAAAGCTTGCAAAAATAAAGTTTTGCATATTTTTACACTTTGCAACACACAAATGAAACCTTCATTTTAAAAGTCAGGGAGGAGAGTCAAAAATTTACATTTGTGTCCTAACTACTTGTAATCATAGATCTCATTTATTTTGAGAGCATTCAATTATTATTTTTTTAAAACACAAATCCATTTAATAAGAAAAACTGGAAAGATGATTCCATCATTCAACTCCTCAACTTTTATGACAAAAGATGTTTAACAATGGGAAAAAAAAGGTTTTAAAATATGATTGGGTGAAAATTGTCAACAACTTTGATAAACCTTGGGTTATGATTCCGAAACGTAGGTTGAAGCAATGTTGGGACAAAGTTGACAAGATGTAAAAAACATCAAACAAATATCAATAAACACAAAAGTGAACCCATTGGATGTGTTTGCAATTGGGTTTAATACCAAAAAATGTATAACATTTATGTAAGCATGATGCAAATTGGCAAGGCTTTTAGAACATACAACAATGTGAATCAAGTTACACCTAAGGGTGCAAGTATTTTGAACCTTATGGACATTGATGAAAATATTTTGCGAAAGATTTCTAAATGTTTTCAAAGTCAACAAAATTTCAATGGACCAACTCTTGAAGTTTCTAAAGAACCTAACATTCAATTGACAATTGCTTGTAAAAAAACAACAATTGATGTGAAACTGAACAAGAAACACAAGAGAAATAATGGAGATGGTTTGTTTACACTAGTCTTTGGATTTTGTTAATTTCCAAAATCATCTAACAAAATTGAAATAAATCAAATATCAATCACAAAAGCAGCCATGGAGATGGAAGAACATTGGACTTGAAATATATTTTACAAAATTTATTTTTTCAAACATTTTTTGGTGAATATGTTAAAATCTAAGATGATTAAAAATTAGTTAATTGATTATAAGGTGTGTGTAAACAATTTTTTTATAAATGTTTTCAAAATTACAAAAAATAATAAAAATGTGTTTTTGTTTTTTTCAATGTTCACATGTTACTTTCAAAATACATGTTTGTTAAACAATAAGATGACATTCTAACAAAGATGCAAATAACATAATTTTAGCAATTCACAAATTGCATTTGGTTGTTTTCATTCTTGAAGACAATTCACCCTATCAAAACCATTCAATGAATCAGCTCATTCTTTGAGTCTTAAAAAGGAAAGCAAAAGTGAGAACAAGCTTATTCTAAAAGTGAAATAAGGCATCAAAAACTAAAAATTCATATGAAAACTAGATTTGCCAACAAGTTCATTATGTTTTCAAAAACTTTAAGTTTAAAAATGCCATAATTTTTTGTTATGCAAAGCAAACATTTGTGAATTTACAACAAAAATAAATAAAACCCAAGCATGGGCTATTGTTGAAGTGGTCATTTTTTGATTGAATCCTATTGTATCAACATTTGTGATTAATCAATCCAAAGTTCATTAATTATTGTCAAATGCTTTAACAACAATTTATACACTTACTATAAACATGGAAGTTGAATTATTGTGATTTTCTAGCATTTTTGTAATCATCGATGCATTTGAAGTTGAAATCTTCTTTTTACAAAACAAATGTGATTAGAGGCTATAAAGGTGATCAAATCTTTTAAAGTTTTTTATGTCTTTTGATGCATAGTAGGTTCACAACATGATGGTCATCATATTAGATCCACGCTTCAAGTTGTTGCACGTTGTGAAAAACTTGGTAGGACATTGGATTGCAATTTGGTTGGTATCTAAATATGATGTCATTGTTGTCATTCCTTTTTTACTAATGTGCTTTGATTGGTTGAACCTTATTGCCAATGCATATGTTGTTACATCACTTTATGTTGTGGGATTAAATGATATTTAAAAAAATATGTTTGGTGTGGTGGCTTTACTTGAGAAATCTTCACAAGGTGCATTAGTTTCTAAAGAATTATTTATATTCTTAAACCTTTGTATTCCCCCATGTACATGTGGAAACCTACTATGTCACGACCCTTGTTTTGGGCTTGCAACCAAAGCAAGGGCATGGAAAGTTGTGAACCGAAAATGCAACCCATGAATCACATTCACACTCCCAAGAGTGCAAGAGAGTGTGAGGGAATGAACCCACACTTTCAAGTGAACTCTCACTTTGGGAGTTAGAGTCCCAAATTTTTAGAGAACAATTTAAAGGGTCAAACCTCATTGGATTGAAAATTTCATTATACCATTGGAAAGCTCTTAAGATGTAAACGTTTAAAATGGGCTCACATGATCCATTTGAATATTTACAACACAAGTTATGGCTAAAAGAAAGGCCAAAAGTCAAAGTCTCAATTTGATTCCCGACCATTAAAAATTAGGAATCACATTGAATTACAGGCATGTAGGTGGCATGCCACATATCATTGAAAATATTTTAACAAAGGTTACAACTTTGCTTTAAACCTCACCTCAATTGAAGGTCTGCACAAAAAGCTATAGGCTTCCAAAATGGCAAAAATCCCAATTTCGAGAATTTTGGGATTCTCGATTTGGGAGTCCCAAGAAAAATGATATTTGGGATTCTCGATTTGGGAGTCCCAAGAAAAATGACATTTGGGTGCAACCTTTGTGGCTAATCACAAAGAATATTATAAGGAAGAAGGTGGTGGCTTCCCCCAAGTCTAGGCCATGGTGGGTCTTGTGAATGCATGTATGCCCGTGATTCATCCATGCACCAAAAGTGCTCCAACTATGCTTTAACCAACTTGTTGTTTGATTTGTGCAGGTCCATATGAATAATTGGCTCACTTTTCATTCGTTATAATCCTCACCTTGGAGTTCCAACGCGCCCCTCTTACTCCCTGAAGTGTTGTAAATTAAGGAACGTACCTCAATTATTTCTTTTGTTATTTTCACTTTTGAATTCACATTTGAATCTTTCAAGGAGTTTGGGGGTGCATCATGTTAGCTTGATGGCACATTCACAAGAGCCAGTTTCCAAATATGAATTTCTTTAAAACACAAATTTTTGGAATTGTAAAAATTTGCAAATAAAAATTGAACAAGTATTCAATCTTGCTAGGGTGTTGACAACTTTAAGATGTTGTCACTTGCAAATGGAAAACATAGATTGAATTCTTATGGTGATGAAGGATTGGTTGGGTTGCGAACCAAATTTAGACTTGAAATACTTTAAAACAAAAAAAAAAATTCACAAAGAAAAATTATAATTTGATTGAAGAGCATAACTTTTTTGAAAAATTGTAGGTTGACAATGATTAAATGTATGAGGTTGGGGTGGGTTTGTGTGGATGATGTAGTTGGGGCAAGGAACTTGTGTTAGAATTGGGCAAAATTTTTTTTATAGAAATAAGGTTCAATTCCCCCACAAGTCACTTTGTTTTGAATTTTGATCATGTTGATTTTTTTAGGAGGCCAGGTTGTACTCTTGCAAGTTTTTTTTTAAGCAACTAGAATTGAAATTTGATATGCATAACTTTTATGCATATTTTTCCTATTTTGAAAATTAAAAATCAATGTATTCATAATTGGAAAAGGAAATTTTCAAAAAATAAATGTGTAACTGGCAGGTGTAATAAATTGATTTTATCTTTTTAAACATATCCTTCCTTGTAAAAAAAAAAAAGAAAATATGTTGTATTGGTATCTAGATGATATAGGTCCAAAAGTTGATAATCAGACAACACCAGTAACAACTTTGGGAAATAGGATATTCAAAACCCTAACTTAATATGGGATTGTGGAAAGGGTGGAATTTGGTAGTGGAAGCTACCAACCCCTAACAATGTTTTTTTTAATGGAGTCTATGTGATGGTCACTCATAAAGAAGACATAACAAAACTGGCCCATCATCCCTAGAAAGATTTAGCCAAATCTGAGTATAAACCAGATGTGAAGGACAAATCTTTAATCGTCCTTCTAAGTTTCTGGCTAATTATTAAAATCAAATATAAAAATCTGGCAAATTTTCCTATAGTTTAGTTTTGACTTCTGGCAATTGAAACTCTCAAAAAATAAATTCACTTTCAAAATTTTCATTTTAAATTTTCGCCAGTTAGAAAAGAATTTTATGGGTGGAGCTGGGGAACAATTAACACTATTTGTTAAATCTGAATTCTAGTAAACATTAATCGAGGGCCAAATAGGGGGAGTGGATTGATCACCTCTACGAGCATCTCCACCACACACACACAAGTAAAATGGCCTATATACATGAATTTTTGGATTACGTGAGTAATTAAATAGTTTAAAGTCCCCCTTTGCATCCACAAATATGCACAAAATACTTTGACGATCAAAAGTGCCAACATAAGAAATCGACTAATTTTCATTGGCCAAAGATAATGATCTACCCAAGTGATAAGATTCAAATAGTC
>Ga0116228_10001970_pt1 | contig 17440 bp, 21 predicted proteins | sample S1TSphfallax_2_FD_89694 | JGI IMG/M metagenome (GOLD analysis project Ga0116228, IMG submission 89694) | Host-associated microbial communities from peat moss isolated from Minnesota, USA - S1T2_Fc - Sphagnum fallax MG | ecosystem: Host-associated > Plants > Peat moss > Unclassified | place... | reverse complement strand
TCACACTTGTGACTCCATGCGGTCAAATTAATCGTGTAATTACCACTGGGATTTTGGAAGGCCTCATGACATAGATTACAGGTTGATCATGTCAATTCATAATCATAGGAGGTTTGGGAAAAACTAAATGTGTCACTACAGATTTTACAGACTGCACCATTGTCTACAAGAGCATGTGTTACCACAGATGTTCTTCAAATCTGTCAGAATTATACTACATCAGGTGCATCTAGACACATGAATATCAAACAAGACGATGGGAATTGTAAACAGCTTCATCCATGACATCTTTGAGAAGCTGAGGCATTGGAACTATCAACAACAACAAGACACATCACCATCCAATATTTTGAAGTGCAGACTGCAGACTGCAGTTTACCACATCCTTGCCAAGCACACTATCTCTCAAGGCACCAATGCTATCACCAATTTCACTGGCAAAGAACCCACCCCAACCTCTCACATATACAGAAGACTTTCCATTGGAGACAATATTTGGCTCTGAAATTATTGGACCCAGTAGCAGCAAAGCATTTTGTACCACATCAAACCTCTAAGTGCATTTTCAGAAATCACTCAATTTGCAGCCCTGTATCTCTCTACCAATGTACACAATATACTGATCAGCTCATAAACACACACAGCATACAATCACTGAAAAATTCCCAGAGCAGAATGCTGACAAAGAGAACTAACAACTTAAAGAATTGGCAACCTTTTGATTACAGGAGAGGGTAAAGGGCACTAATCTCAAGACTGATCATTTTCTGACTCTTTACAGGGGTTTTAGAAACTGCAACTCCAAGGCTGGTAAATACTGGTTGTCTACTTGCCATGCAATGCAAGAAACATCAAGAACAGAGTATGCAAAATGGTTCATTTATCAGGTCCCTGATGGGTTCAAGTTTTAAAGCTATAATGGGCCACCTTACATCCAGTAACTAGTTCATAGGTACCAGAAGTTTCTAGAGGTATGGGAGCACAGGTTGCAGGCGAGTGAAAGACATGGGGGGTGTTGCAAATTCCAATTCTTCATAATCTGCAATCAAATCCTCCAGCTTGTCTGCCATCAACCATATTTTAAGGTCAAGTATGCCAATATTCCAGAGAAATCTTTTTTTAAGATGTAAAGTTCCTACTCTCATTAAGGTAAAAAACTCATTTAAGGTGAATTCAAGCTTAGTTTGTTTGAGTAGACATAACAATCTGAGTTGCAATGAGAAAGCAATCCATAAAACTGATTTATTAAAATAGATAACGTTGTACTGGAAGGGTGAGAAGAATCGCACTGTAGGCATCATCAAACATGGAAATGTCCATGTATTCAGCATAATGGTGCACATACACTCGTCGCTTATATAACCTCTTGAAGCACTCCCTCATTCCTATAAACCTGCTCCTGCATCATTCTCCTCCAAATCATCTCTTTCTATTGCTTCCCACAACACCCAATAAAAGTGCAGCATGGAAAATCACAATAGCTTGAAAGAGCTCCAAATTTGTGTAACCTGAAGAATTGACATGCCTCATGCTCCAAAACTGAATGATTACTCTGTTATCAAGATGATGGAATATTTATGTTCAACCTTGCAAGAATATTCTAGCTGCAACTTACCCTATGCAGGTATTGTTGGCAAGGCAGAGTAGAGAGCGTGGAGTGTGGACTGCAGCCTGACTGCATAATCCCACTTTGAAGCCCTCTGTATTCCAATGGGCCTGTGTATTGGAACAGTGATTTTAATGAGACTCCTTTGAGTCCATTAGATGATGATGCAACATGTTAGGAGCTGTGACAACTTAAAAAAGATTGAAGCCAAGTTCACAATAGGGAAGTTTTGGTGAAGACCATTTTGGTATGTTTGTCCCAGACATGTGAAAGATTCAAGTTAAGTCCCACAGAGAAGAGACCCTCTAAAGCTTTTGGTAGCATGAGGGAGAGAAACCATAGTGAGGCGATGCTTAATACGTGCGACATTTTGGTGAAGGTCGGAGATGGTGCACCCATTGCCCCTCATTAGAAGAGCACATGCCAAGTATGTGGATCTTGTGGGATCCACTTTGATGAGCTGATTATCCCTCATAAATACCTCTGTGAACAGCTGCACACCCAGCTATAGTGTCATTAGCTAAGTACCTATGGATCACGCCAGGCTTGATAATCCATCATCCTCAAAACAGCTTTGAATGGGAGTGACAAACCCATATGCCAAACTTCCAATGTAATCTCAATATTTGCAATAACAGAGATTTTCATTCCAATGCAATGGATTCTCTTAGCGGATTGGAAATTTGGAGATGGATGACCTCTATGCATATACAAGCAATTCAAACATATGAGCTTTGTACCCAGCATGGCATATGCAAGATCTGTTCTCTAATTTTGGACTTGTAGAGCTCAGCATCATGTGAATTCTATGTATTCCAGACTGAAGATCCATGTTAGTTTAAGTAGTTGATAGTATATCAACCTGATTGATTGCACGATGCTGCTGTGCTGCTGAGCCTGTACATCAGAACAAAACCAGTCCTGAGCAGACTCCAAATTTCATGACCACTCAGCCCAATCCAGTTCAACAGCGTAGATGGACTCTAGCCAGATTTTACAGTAATATTTGTTACTTTAATGCAAGGAAGACTGTGGAAATTATTCACAGACAGAAATCATGCTAAAGTCTGTGAACAAAGGACTAAGCACTAAGTGTCAGAGGATTCTTTTCTCTTTTCAAAGGTGGGACACTTCCTAACAGCTGGAAAAAGAGTTTACTCATGTGCCTAGGTTATCATGAGTAAGATGTAGCAAGACATAGGCAATTTTAACCCATGGCAACTTGTAAGGTGCCCATGAGTCATAGGTTATTAGCTTGAAGAAAGGTATTGATTCATACCAGAGTGAGAAAAGGCAGAGTGAGGGGCCATGCTTGACACTAGAAAATGGAGCTTAGGATATGGCACCAGATTTGTTGTTATCTCATTCAGATCCACTGCACTTGCAGAAATCCCAATCAAGTCACTCATCTATTCAAAACAATTATTTGGAGATGGAACTGTAAGAATCTAATGTGCAGAAAGTTTGAATGAAAATCTCACAAAACTGCAGCATCTCACAAAAATGGATGTACCTGTAGCCTAGAGAACTAAAAGCTTCAATATGGTTCCATCAACAGCCAACAGTGGGCAAAGATGAAACTTTTTCTAGATACCATTAAGAGAGCCTTCAAACCGCATGGAGCTTGTCAAGTGGAGAAGAAGGTTGGCAGCAATGCCATTCATTGAGTCAAAGGGTTTGTCTCCTTTCACTTTTCCTTTTGCGATGCCGTGCTTCCCTCTTGTGTTCTCTTTCTGGCTGTAAAATAATCTTGTTCCAAACAATTTGACATGCACATAGTGAAAATGGATGAAAGCGAGAATAAACAACTTACAAACTCTAACTGCTTTCCTGAAACAGTGAAACAAGTTAAATGAAACCTTTTCCTTGTCCATGCTGATTGTTTAGCTGGATATGACAAGAAGGAAGGGGGAAGAGGAGACCTAAGGATGTCAAGAAGGGCTTGATTTTCAATTGGTAACACACAATCAGCATACTCTGCAAGTGCTACTGTTGCCAGCAGGCTGCACAGATGACCCATCTTCACATTACCTCAACGTTTCTGGTGACCCTACAATGATTGTAGCTTTTGCAGTATTTATAAGAACTGTTCAGGGTTTTGACAATGGCACATCTCCACTTCACTCTCACAAAACATCTGCATATGCTGATGTAATGTATTTTTCATACCTGTTGTAAGGAGATGTCACAACATCATCATCAACTGATGGAAATATACTTGTTGAAAACTGATAAACCTGCGGATAGGCATCCTGGTGATAGATAACAAAGAACAAAAACCTGAGTTCAATTCATGGGTTCCCACTAACAGTAAAACTGAGCATTGCTCAAGTCTGGGAAGACAAATATCAGACCTAAGCATAAGAGCCCATATGCCATCCATCCAGAATTGTTTCCCTATCAAAACAGAGCTCATAACAATAATCATAGCATTGCAGGGAAATTATCATGAGAATAAAGATTTGGCTTGAGGTTTTTTTGCATGGGAGTGGTGTAGTTTAGAAGTTACATGGAGAAGCTCCACAATATAGCTCCCAACACCAGAGCCTGTCCCGCCCCCCAGTGAATGAAGCATCACAAAACTTTGTAGGGAGTCGCACAGTTCCACCTGCCATAGCTCCAACTAATCAGTTCTGAGAAAAGACTGACATGCAACAGAGGGCCATAATCAATTCAAAATGCTTTGTTCAACTCTACAAGAAAGAAAAAAATTCCACTTCATCAATCCTTGGACAATTATAAGATCTATTTTTGGCAGAACCTTCACCCTACTGACCTATATACCTCAGGGGCAATTGTGCCACACTGATTTACAGTTCCAAGTAGCACATCTATACAGTCCCTTTAGCTCGCAAACACAAAAATTTTGACCTAATGTTAGAGTGAAGCACTGTTGTGTACTTCATGGCAAGACTTAGAAATTTGTTCGTCCAGAGCTCTGAGATCTAGATTGTAAGCCCAGTTCTCATTAGACTGGAAAACAGAGGAAGTATCTATGTCCGGTGTTTTGAGCAAGCAAAATCTTGGTTACAAGTACCTGTTTCCTGATTTTCTCAAGTATGTCATCAGCATATTCAGGTCCATAGACCTCATGTCCCTGAGCCCTGAGCAAACACATGGTTTCATAACTGAGGGCCACCATATGAGCCTCACACCCATGGGTGTAACTACACACGGTCATGGATATTTTGTCCTAAAGGCTGAATTTGAATTGAACTGCTTGAGAATGGAAGTCTCAGAACCATATAAATGGGCAAGAAACATTTTCTGAGTGCAGTGCAAGATGAACCTTACCAGTTGTTGCCAGATCCTGAGTTGCCAGTAATGTACTGTTTTGTATCAAAGAGATCTCCTAAATGTCCCTGGTAAGAAATAATACAGCGACATGTATGTGAGTTTGAACAAATGGTCTTGATTGTTCATCTATTTCCAGAACTTGGATACTCACTCAAATCAAAAGGCATTCCACTCACCACTCTGGCACGGTTTGCAGAAAATATAGCTCAGTTTATAAGTCCCTTTTGTCTGGACATTAATGCTGACAAATGCCAAGTATGAATTGGGATACAAACTGGAAGCAACGATAGAGCCTGTTCCAAAGAGTTTTCCGGGAAACTTGACTCACAGAAATAAGTTGCTTGATGACACCCTCCTCCATGTCTATGAGTATGGCCCTTGCCTGCAGCAAAGCATTTTGTGATTTTCCTACTTTTCCTTTGCAGTTGCATTCTCATACTTTGCCATCAGATGCCAATTCATTAGTCAGTCAGTGTATCTAGGGAATGTGGGATACCAAATTCAAAAGGAAAATGAGGAGCACACTTCACACAATTTGCTCATTTCAGGTTCTCTGATGTGGTCACAACCAATTTAGTAGCTTCCTTAGAAATGACTCTATTGTGACTGTGTGCATGCATTGCTGTTGTGGGTGTTTCCAGTTTGATACTCGGTACTCAAACCTTTAACGATCGGATAGGAGAATTGCCAGTGCCTGTAGGAATTTCCAGAGGTGGGCTATGCCTTGTGTCTACGTTACGGAAAAAACTGCACATCAATTATAATGATTACAGTAGTCATCAACAATGGTCATCATTGCGAAGGATTTAAGCTCCAGAAAAAGAGAGTTATCCAAACCCTTGAGAAGACACAAAGAGTCTTTGAGGGAGGAATCATGTAGTGGAGACCTGGAGAGGGCATGATCAAAAGTGGCGTTTGTATTGTGAGAGGCATGTTCTCTCAACGCCAAGTCCCAGAACCTACATCCTATCTGTGCAGCAGCTCACGGTTCACAAGTCTTTCAAATCTTCTGCAGAGCTTCTTCAAGGTTAAAACCGGTGCGAGCTGGTGACATAAATGATTTTTGAACCATAGCTTTTCTGATGAGTTTTTTAACAGTTCAATGACCGTTGAAGTATAGAGAAAAGCTTGTAAAGGAGGGGGAGTATGGGGAAAGTGGCATGCCTGGTTACCACATTGGCCGCATTGCAGTGTTATGATTTCCCGTGGCATTTTGTTTCAATTTTCTGCCCACTTCTGATCTTCAAAACATATTCTAACAGCTATAGCAAGCGTCCTAAACCCTGACCATAATATACCCCACAGCAGCTCAACGAAAGAATCTCTCCAAAACGAAATAACTGCAAAGCTTTAAACCCAAAAGCCCAAAGTGAAAGAACCTCGTTCCAGCTCCAAGAAGAGTACAGTAAATCGAAGATCACAGCAGCAAGGCAGCACAAATATACAAACAATATGCAGAAAGGAAAAGGTATTGATAGATTGGGTGAATGCAGAATCTGGACAATCCGGAAGTTGGCAAGAAAGGCTTCCATCAAGAACTCAGGAATCCGTTAGAATTAGGACACTAGTCTAGTGACTGTAGCTTGGATTGTAACATATTGTTGCAGCTGCTACCATTGTAACATATCTTCGCTGGATTCTTGAACTCTGAATCCCACGGCACCCATTAATAGGAATCAGCAGCAGCTCTTGTGGCACATTAGAGCAGCAGGAGACACACTTTTGCTACATGGGATTCAAAAATGTGGCATGTATGCTTGAAAACAAACTAATATTCTTTTTCTTTTTTTTTATATCAAAAGCTAGGGTATAGGGTTTTGACATAGTAGCATCGCCCAACTTGTTACTCTCACCATCATCACTCCTCACAACTTAGAGGAGGTTTTAGCTTTTCCAACTCTATGAAGATCATAAAGGCGTCAATGTTCAACCTTTGTTCTTATGTGTAGCCTTGTTGTGCATACCAAATTATGGACTTGTGTAGCTCAAATCTCCTCTACTCATAGATGTAAAGGATGTAGAAGTGAATCTTTTACACATGATTTTTGATTTGGAAGGTGTCCTTGTTGGGAAAGAATATTTTAGAATTAATCACATGTTGCTTCTATTGTATAATATAGGTTTTTTTCGTACCTTGTTAGACAAGAGGGTTGTTCCAAGGCCAAGTTTCAAGGAATTCCTCTTGAGGTGTTTAGAATAGTTACCATCTACATATGGACATATGCTCCACTTGGCAAGATGAAAACCTACTTCAGGAAAATAGCAAAAAAAACAAGTATTGAAATCAACTTGCAAAGGATCGTTGGTCGAGATTTGTGCAAAACTAACAAGCACATTACATAGTTTTCTTTAAAAAGGAACTATAAACACCTTGATCATCCCACTTTTGACCAAAGAAAAATTATCATAAGAACCTTTTTTGATTTGTATCCTAGTACTCACCTTGGAAATACATTGTTGGTAGATGATACACCTTATAGAACCTACCAGAATCCGCCCTTTAATGTCATCTTTATTGAGTATTATGAAGACGTGCCAAAAGAGGATAATTATCTCCTAAAAACTTTTCTCCCATACTTTAAAAAATTTCATTATTCTGGACTTATTGTTCTCACCTTTGTGGAGTTCTATCATTTTGGTGTCATTAGAAGTATTGAAGAAAATGATGTTAAATTTTAAATGTTGTTCAAAAAATGCACTATGGCCTACCGCACCACTTTTTATAGAAATCTCTTGACATCTATAATGAGTAGTCCAAATTTTCTCTTTTGCTCCTTCCTTCCAATTCTTTGTTGGATTTCCAATCTCATTGATTTATATGGTTTTTCTATTTTAAGACTTTCCCAACTACTCTTTGTTTTTTTCTTCTAGGTTATTGGTGTGCCGTTTCTTGAAAAGATGGAAGAAATGGAGTCACCAAATTCATGCACCTTCATTATACTAAGGTTTGATGAGATGCCATTGACTTTGGGAGTGGACTCCTTAGTGTTTCATTCACCTTCAACGGAGATGAATCCATTTCATGTCATTTTTTATTTAAACAAAATTTTAGTTGTCGAACACTTTGATAGGGGTGGATATCACAAAGCTCCATCTTGCATTGTCATTCTCCTACTTGGATTGAAGGAATTCCTATAGACATGTGTTGCACAATTCCATGTGTATATTTGGTCCATAACCTAATGTCACAATATCTATAATTATTTAGATCAAATATAGCACAAAACATAGTTTTTCAGAGTGTTTGATCAAGCATTTTGTATACAAAATTCGCATTTTTTGCTCGATAAACCTAATATGCTAATTTTTCAAAGGAACCTTGATGTTTTCTTTTTTATGTATTTTTACATTCACGCTAGCAACACATTATTCGTAAATGATACATTATACAAAAACATTTTTAACGATCCATATAATGCCATTTTTTAAAAGTCGTTCAACAACCTTCATAGGGAAGATCAATATTTATTAGGGTTTGTTCTCCCTTACTACAAAATTAAATATGTAAATAAGCTTGTGTAAACAACTTGACATGTCTTTTCACATGATTATTTCTTGTAGATGTGATTTACATTATGTGTTACAAATTTTAAATTCAATGAATACAAACAATCAACCAAATGGCCATAATTTTTTTCCTTACAACCCTTTTGATTGAATTTTTAATATTTCAAAATTTGTGAATGGTGTATCATTTGGTCAAATGTATCCAATAAAAATTGTTAAATCTATATGTAATCATTATTTATCAATTAAAAATTTGAAATCATTTGCATTGCTTAATGCATTCCTTTTCATTCCTAAAAAAAAAACCTACAACCAAAATGATGAATATAATTATTTTAAATGACTAAATTGGACATTTATATGTGCCAAATCTCTTATTAAATAATTTTATTAATTTAACATGAAATCATTATAATTTTAAACATGAATTTATTTAATTAACAATAATGTGATAAATGTTTTTTTTAATTAGTGATTTGCAATTGTTTTTCATTAACAATTGTTTTGTGTACCCCAATTGTGAAAGGACCTAAGAACAAATCAAGTAGATTTTGTTAATGATAAAGCTTGTTCAAAGGACTTTATTCAAATAGACCATATTGTTGTGGATGAAATTATGATTGAAGAAAATGGAATTCAACCATTTGAGGTTGATAATGTTCAACCTTCAAATGAGAGACTAATGAAAGGTGTCGAGATTAATCCCACACCATTTTTTTCTTTGGAGGTTCATTTGTTCCTACTAATCATGATCAATTGAATCACAAACAACAAGATACATGAAGAGAAAAACCTCAAAACAATGAAAAAATGACCTTGTTATTAATGGATTACGACCAAAAAAGTGGAACATGCATCATATTGTGTTTTTAAGAACCCCAAAATGTGAAAAAAAATTGATGAGTGGAAATGGAAAGCATAGGAAAATGCCTTGCAAAATAAATACAAAATCCTTGCGGCCAACAATTCTTGAACCTTGATGTTATTTTTCAAAACTAAAAAAATAATTTTAAAAAAAAATGTGTTTAAAATCAAACATGGTTCAAATGGAGAATTGAAATGTTTCATAACAAGATGTGAGGCAAGAGGTTTCACCTACATGTAGAGAATGGATTATAATGAAACTTGTGCACAAGTAGCGAAGTTTATAATTATATGCTCTATCTTTGCATTGACAACTATAGGAGACACAGGGATCCATTAAATGAATATTAAGATATTAATAGTTAACTTTTATTAAAAACCTTTAAAGGCTTTTGGAATGATTTGAACTACCATATAGTTTAACATTCCCACTTGGTAGATCAAACCTCGAATTGTTTAAGATCCATCCTTCACATACATTCATGATGTTTTGACCTAAGGATTCCTTTTATCAACATATTAACACTTATCTCATTGGTATTACAATAATCGAATGTTTTTTCACCTACATTGATGCGTTCCCAAGTTCCTTGATAGACTCAAATGTGAGTCTAAGGTGGAAACAACGAAAAAGTAAGGAGTTGAGCACGTTCCTTGTATCGTAACACTTTGGGTGTAGAAAGGCATGTTAGAACTTTGGGATGGGACCAGAAGGAATGACAAGTAATCACTCACTCACACGGACTTACACAAAACCAAACAACAAGTTGGTTAATGCATAGTTAGAGCACTTTTGGTGCTAAGACGAGCCATGAGCAAACTCGGACTCACAAAACTCACCACGGCCCAGACTTGGGGGAAGCCACCACCTTCCCCCTTATAGTATACTTTGTGACTGGCCACGGGACCAGCACCCAAATGTCATTTTATCTTGGGACTCCCAAGTGGGAGTCCCAAAATCCCCACAACTGGGATTCCCGCGACTTTGGGGCCCATAACAATGCGTGCAGACATCCGATTGAGATGAGGTCTAAAAAAAAGTTGTAATTTTCGTTGAAATATTTTCAACAGTATGTCGCACACCACCTGCACGCAAGGAAATTAGGGTGATTCTTGACTTTTAATGGTCGGAAGTCAAATTGCCAATTTGATTTCTGGCCCTTCTTTTGGCTATAACTTGTGTGTTAAGTGTCCAAATGGGTCATGCGAGCCCATTTTAGATATTTATGTTCCAAGAGCCTTCCAATGATATAAGGAACTTTTCAATCCAATGGGTTTTGACCCCTATAATCACTTTCTAAAAATTTGGAGGTTCACAAGGACTCCAACTCCCAAAGTGGAAGCTCACTTGAGAGTGTGAGGGTTCATTTCATCACACTCTCTTGCATTCCTGAAAGCATGAAATGTGACTCTTGAGCTTCCCTCTTGGCCCGCACCTTCACAAGCCCTTGCCTTGGTCACGAGCCCAAAGCTAGGGTTGCAACATACATGTACCAATTCTCTAACATAGTGATGTCGTATATTAATATGTTTCAACCAGTTGTGATGAATTGGGTTCTTGATAAGAGAGATGCTCCCTTGGCTATCTATTAGAATAGCAGTTGCCTCCTCATGCTTGAAATCAAATCTAATAAAGAATGTCCTCAACCACATGGCTTCACAAGTTGCTTATGATGTTGACATGTACTTTGCTTCCTAAGTCGAAAATGAAACTACTTATTATCTTTTACTAGACCAACTAACAACATTGTTGGCTAGTAAAAACAAAATCCAACAGTTGATATCCTACTATCAATGTCTCCTCCTTAGTCAACGTCACATGATCCCAATACAATCACCTTGGATTGTGATCCATCATGTTCCAATCCAAAATACTATAACCATAGGTTCTTTGTGCCTTACAAGTACTTGAATATTATTTTTACAACTATCTAATGTGTTAGCCTTAATGACTTTACAATGTAAACTTGCTTACAACGCGATGTTAGGTCTTGTGGGAACCATAGTGTACATCAAACAACCTATTGCTTCTCAATATGGTACTCCTTCCATTTCTGTTACTTCTTCTACTATCATAGGTTCATCAATCTTGCAAAGTCTAAAATTAATATCTAGCAATGTGTTTATTGGTTTGCAATTTTTCATGCAAAAATGTTTAAAGACATTGTTTATATAGTTTCTTTGATTCAAACTAATGGTTTTCCTTTTCTTATATCGAACGGCTTATATTCCAAGACAATATTCCATTTATTTGGAATATATTTCATTTCAAATTCACTACTAAGGAATGACTGGACACTACTTATGGAATTGACATCCTCACTCAAGATCAACAAATCATGAATGTACATAACAAGAAATATAAATAAACCTATTTCATTTCTAAAGATGTACATGCTCTAGTTCAACTCACATCTTTAAAAACCAATTTTTAAAAGAAAGGTGTTGATTCTTGTATTCCAAACATCATGTGCTTGTTTTAAACCATAAATGGCCTTATGGAGTTTGCACACAAAGTTTCCTTGATTAACAACTTTGTACCCATCTAGTTGTTTCATGCAAACATCTTCGATAAACTTTCCATTCAAGAAAGCACCTTCTACATCCATTTGATGGATCTTAAAATTGTGGATCACTCTAAGAGTTAACAAGGTCCTATTAGATGCAAACTTAACAATTAAAACGTATTTTTAAGAAAAATTAATGCTTTTGGTTTGTGTAAAACCTTTTGGCTACCAACCATGCTATGTATCAATCCATTTTGTCATTCAATTTATGTTTGATCCTAAAAACCCATTTACTTCCTATGGCATATTTCCCTTTTGGAAGTTCTATTAGGATCCATGTCCCATTCTTCAATAATGAATTATATTCTTCATTTGTTGCTTGCTTCCACAATGAGCCATCTTCCCTTTCTAAAACTTTAGAAATTGTTAGGGGCTAATCCATGGTCGCTATGCATGTGTAGTCTTGAAGATTCAAAGGTGTTTGCTTGATGCAAAAAGATCTCCTTTGAGATGCTTCCTTTCCCAATGATCCCATGATTGCTTGTGGTTCCACTCCCATTACAACTTCTTGGTTTATTGTAGATCGGATTTGTGCATGTGGTGGAGAAATGTTGTTATTATCTCCATACAATGGTAAATCCAATGTGATGTCACTATCAAGTTCACTAGCACTTGGATGCATAGTTTGTTCCCTACCATGAACTTGAGCATTGGTTCAATTGTCCCTCAAAATTATGATCTAGAATGTCAATCTACTAGTGATTAGCTCCCACTACTTATGTAGTCTTCTCAAGGGGATGGAGACTAGAAGTTACAATCTTGTTGAAGATTACGTCCTGATTCAAGATCAATTTTTCTCTAAGCACATTGATGAGTGTATATGCCTTGGAATTTGTACTATAACCAACAAAGGTACACTTAGTATTTTTAGGCTCAAGTTTTGATTCACATGTTTGCTCTAGTTTTAGTGCATATGTAGGAATTTTGAAAATCTTGAAGAGCTTCACTATTGGCTTCCTCCCACTCCATAGTTCTTTTAGGGTCGCATTTGGTATGGCCTTGTGAGGACATCTTGCTTGAACATAGATGGTAATGTTCATTGCTTTTGCCCAATATATAACCAAGATTTCCTATGATGAAACATGTAGTGAGTTGTTTCAACAATCATTCCATTCATCCTTTCTACCATTTCGTTTTGTTGCAGAGTGTAAGGTGTTGGAAATTGATGTTGAATCTTATGGCTTGTGAGAAAGTATATGAAGAATTTTGATGTGAATTCATTGCCATTATTAGTCAAAACCTTGATTTTATTCCCACTTTGACTTTTTGCAAATGATTTGGACTCTTGAAACTTTGTAAAGCATTTTATTTTATTCTTCAAAAAGTAACAAAACACTTTTCAAAAACAGTCATCTATGAATGTTACGAAATATTTTGCTTTTCTAGAAGATGGTACCTTAACCAGTCCCCAAATGTTAGAATGCACCAATCCTAGCAATTTGCTAGCCCATGAAGCTCCTTCAATTGGGAATGGCTCCTTATGTTGTTTGCCATAAATGAAACCTTCACAAAAAGTCAAGTTCTCATTTGGTCTCATAATTAGTCCTTCCACAACATTTTCCATACAAGAAGTTTCATGTTGTCAACACCCAAATGGCCAAGGCATTGGTGCCACAAATTAATGCCAACTCTTACATGGGGTTCTACAATTTGAACATTTTCATGTGCATCACACACAATAACTCAAATGACTTTAACGTAGGTCTTCCTTTCCGAAACAACTACCACTTGATTAATCTTCATTCTAGACAGCTTCATAGTGGAATTTAGTCTATAAAGTCAATTTTCATGCAAACCTATTCCAACAACCTTCTTTTGATCATTTTTAATGTTGCAAAAGTTCTTTTCAAATTGGAACACATTACCAAGTGAGGCTCCTTTACTCACCAAAAAATAATTCTTGGCAATCTTAAAAGTGTACAAAACATCTTTAAAAACATTGTCAATGTTCTTCTCTCCCATTGTCATGGTGACCTCCATGTCTCACATACCAATGGCTTCTAGCGTTGTGTTCTCTCCCATGTTAATTTGCATGGGTGTAATTTCAATGAATCTTTGAAGCCAATCCTTCTTGTGGGACAAGTGAATAAAGGCTCCTGGGTCGATGTACCATCCATGACTATTTGAAGTAACTAACAATGATGATGAAAATGCTTAGGTGTTACGAAGGTCTTCCTAATCAATACATTTACATCTTTTGATAACCATTTGTCATTTCATATTTGCTTGTTTTAAAGTTTTTCCAATACATCATGCATCATAGACACAAGCTGACCATCAATAATTTCCAATAGCCAAGGTGTGGACCCATAAAACTGTAGCTCAAGCTTGAACATGTTAACCTACCTTCCAAGCACTTCCAATCACCAAAAAGTAACTTCACTGGTTACAATTGTGCCTGTGACCTATCAATTTTACCTTATAGCTTACAAAATGGGCCACTGAAATACAAGCACATGGGCATTTCAGATGCTTGACATGTGGACCTCCAACATATTTGCTTTCATATTAGGTCTAACTTGACAGCTATAGTTGGGCTAGACTATGTACGTTTCTTGAGATTTCCTGACTTGCTATTTCTTCCAAATTGCTCTGTGACCTAAACTATGAAGCCATACAATTGTCATCCAGATACAATTTTGATATCATGCAGCAAGCTATCTTCCCATCATGCTACAAATTGAGCCCAAAAAACTAAATGATCTAATCAAGAGCACTTTCCAATGCAGTTTTCAATCACTAGAAATGATATTAGATGCAACCTGCAAATCCTTTGATGTCCCTGCAATGAACATCCTATGAGAGTAGGAATTGTGACTACGTTGTCTCAGTTGTTTACCACCATCATGAGAAGTTGCCACAGGTTCATCATGACAGCTAAAAACAATCTCACGCATGACAGGTTCATGGCCATTCAGGAAATTACCCATGCGCAGACTCTTCCTCCATGCTTGAGTGGGACCCAGAGGAGGAAATAAACTTGCCACCACCTCCCTTTCACTGGCACCTCCACCCTGGCAGAGAAACAGGTTGAAGTGTTAAATCTTAACTCAAAAAAAAGATGACTAGGTAATTCCAAATGCCAACAATAATCAACACACCTGAATTTTTTCAAGATGATAGATGGTCACTGACAAGAATCTCAAAATCAGAAACAGTATACCCATGACTGATGACTTGATTCTCTCCAGCATGTTGTTCTTCAGCAGAAATATTTGACAATGCAGAATCTGATGGAAATCTGTTCATCATACAGGAGAGGACTAGGCAGGCAGGATGATTGAGACAAACCTTCCAATGCCTGGATCTCAAATTTTCAACCTCCACCCTTGATGTAGAGTTGCTCCTGAATCCAATGTTGTTTTCAATGAAGACAGAGAGCAACCTTGGAGCATTCTTGAGCTTTTGTCCAAGTGAGACTGCCATAAAGACATTGGCTTCTACTCTTTCAAACACTGCGCATAGCCGCAGTAGCTCTGTGTGCCAATCTCTACTGTGTTCCAGTGCATTTTTCCCTGTAGAGGTTCCACACCTCTCAGAAGTGAGAAGACACCAGTGAATACTGAGTATGCAACTATGTGGACTTGACTTGTCAGAGACCTCACAGAATTGAAGAAGGAAAACATAAACAAATTGGAAATGGATGCATGCCTGACTATAAAATGACTGTAGATTGTGTCATACCCATACCAGGTTGGTTAAGGGGAGCTAAAGAAGGAAGCACAGAAGCCATCGTTGCGAAAAGCTCTTCTATCTCCTCTGTCAGAAATGGTGGAACTGTAGAATCAGTGAAAGCGACCTTCATTCCATTGGCTACTACAAGAAATGAGGTGGCCAACATTTGTATCAGCAGCTCCTGTGGTTGCACTGTATCTAAATAATGCATCACCTGCATGCCACAAACATCTTGAAACCCCTATGAATGTCTCTTTACAGTGAATGCTTCTAATAAAAAGTGAAGTAAAATGTCTGACACCTTTTAACCTACCATAGCTAATGCTTGACTATATATCAGAAACCTCTGCCATGAGTTAGAAAACTCTAAATCATGAAAACTCCATCAAGAGGAAACTCAGAACTGGGGAAAAAGGGGAAAGAAGAAGCGACAACCTTTTCTGCCTCAAGTGTGTAGTCAAATAGAGGCCTCTGGTCAGATGGAGTATGTGTACCAATATTGTCCCAAATATTCCTCCATAAATTTTCAGGCTTGACTACGTGGTCTGACAACCGTCCTGTTTCAATACTTTGAGTGTCACCATCTGACCCAGCAGATTTGTGATTCTCTGACCACTCCTGTGGAGACTGCCAGCGCATAAAATCTTCAAGTACTGCTCCGGGATTTGCTGCCTTGAAAGCAGCCATGTCTGTTATCACAAGAATGCATCAGTTGTCAGAAGCACCACAAAATGATCTGATGGAACATTCAAAACATTGGGTTTTCTTTTGCACTGACCTGAAGCAAGTATTCTGCTTTGGAGGCGGACATAAGCCATTTTCTCCTGCAAGAGACTACTACATATAAGAAAGTTTGCTTGAATGTATAGAAGCCTCAGTCCAACCAACAAAATACAAAAGATGACATGCTACATTATCAGTTTCTCAAACAACCTCCAACTGTTCAACCTTCCAAAATCATGGACAAGAAACTCACAGAGGGGGACTTGTATAAAGCAGCGAGGAACTGTTCTCGCTCTTCTAGCATATCCTCTGTCACAACAGGAGGTTTCTGCATCCATCCCAACCAATGTAGAAATAAGTTGGACCACTTGTGTCTGAAAATCTTATCCCACCTGCAGAAATTGCAAATTTGTACAGAATCCCCAATAACAACTTCTGCTGTAAGGGGTAAGGTTACATCTGTGCAAGGGAGCACCATGTTTGAACCTTCTACATACTACTCCATTCAGAGACATAATGAGAAGAGTGTACAAGAACATGGGTTTGGACCTGGGTGACAGGTGAATGCAAGCTGTGAGTGGAGTCCAAAACCTTCGTTTCTGAATCGCCATCCAACCCTTTTTGCCTTTCTTCACCAATCCCAAAGACAGATTCCATCTCTGCCTGCTCTTCCATGGTGTCTTCCCAAATCTCATCACTGCACCCACTTAATCCAACTCCCTATGATCAGAACCTTCTCATGTGCACTAACAAGGTCCTTGTTTTCACACCTCATTAGTAAGAGTGCTACTGAAGTGCTTAAAGTTAACCTCTTGATTCAATGGTTACATTGACATCCCCCACTTCCTGTTTTTTAGCACTCCACCTTCATAGGGTGAATCCCTTCTTCCTTTATATATATTCACACTTTCACAACAACTCTACTTCAATCCAATTCCAGCAACTCTGCAATATTGCAGAGAAAACCACAATTACACTTTGAAGGTTACATTGTTTCCAGAAGTAAGTCAAGACAAATACAAGGGTGAGCACAGTTACAACCTTGTGAGGGTCACTCACAAAGTACTACACCATCACGTTCATCCTGAATGGCAGTGACTAGCTGCCATTACTCTGCAATGACTTCATAAGCTCCTGACAGCAGATGTCATATAATAATCTGCTCAAATTCCAGGCAATATTTTTCTGAGTTTCCCTGCAT
>Ga0116228_10001969_pt1 | contig 17440 bp, 17 predicted proteins | sample S1TSphfallax_2_FD_89694 | JGI IMG/M metagenome (GOLD analysis project Ga0116228, IMG submission 89694) | Host-associated microbial communities from peat moss isolated from Minnesota, USA - S1T2_Fc - Sphagnum fallax MG | ecosystem: Host-associated > Plants > Peat moss > Unclassified | place... | reverse complement strand
CTGTACAACTTCTATAATTACTCTCGAACCGTGTGCATCAAATCTGAATTTCAGCATTTCATACTCAGATTTAATAAAATTTCCTTACTTCGCGGACACCACTGAAAGAGGGTATAGGGGGTGAAAGAGAAGGTGACTTTATGGATAACTTTTGTGTAAGTAAACATGAATTGCAGAACCCTTCATTTTCTTGAAGCCTTCCACCATTTCTATTTTCACCCCAAAAAAGAAAAAGCAAGTGTATAATTTACAACATTAAAGTGCTAGTTCTATGCAGACAACTCCACAAAATAAATTCAAACCACACCATATTCCATATTCACCCTCGCAAAAACAAAAAAGACATAGTACAATTGAGACACACCTCAAAATAATTCTGAAAACATTAAACAGGGCAAGGAAATGCCTAGGTCTAGATGTGGCTAGTTTATTTTATTTTAATGGCGAGAAAATCCATAAAATCACAAATTTCTCCTGTTTTTTTCATTTCTTGAAAACAAATTCGCCAAGTTGCCAAATTTCGCCACAAAAAAAAAACCATATAATCTACAATGTTAAATTTGTTTACTTCACTTCAGACAACTCCTCAAAGGAATTCAAACCACCAAAGCTAACAAGGGTAAGGACCAAAAGATATATCCTCAACCTGACCCAGTGCTCATTTTTCCAATTTTGTGATAAGTTTACTAAAGTGGCGATCATCCATATACACATTTAGCCAAATCTGGCGATATTCAAAATATGAATACAGAAAATGACAAGCAACTATTCATATTTTAGGCAAATTCTGGGAATTTTTTGCGATTTTTTAAATATAAATGATTTTCTGGCGATTTCTTAAAACAAAGAATTTATGAAAGAATATTCCTTTTCCAAAATATTTGTAGCAAAATGACGCAAATCCGCCACCCAAAAAATCACAGAGCAGACCCCCCTTCTTTAAGGGCAAGGAAATGGATGGAAGAGAGAGCGCGAAGAAGAAATCATCCATCCGGCCCTTGGAACAAGACGCCGATCATCGTCTCTTCTGCAGCGCCCTACGTTCCGTTATCCTCATCAGCCTCTCTTTTTGTGCTTGCAATCCAAAGTGCCGTTCTTGTGCTCTGGTGCCAAGCGGCACCAATTCTCTTCGCGCTCTGTGTCTCTGTCTCTCTGTGTGTCTCTCTGTGTGTCATAGATTAGTATCTGCCAAGCTTGGCACGCAGGTTTGCAGAGATACCGGAAGCAGTAGAGATGGCAATGGTGCGAGCAGTGCTAGGGTTCAAGGAGCTACAGCAATGTTGCAGCAGTAGCAGCAGCAACTCTGCAGCCGGACTTCTTATTCATTTTTCTAAAGCGCATCATACGAGTATCAGCAGGCACCTTTCTCAGGTAATGTGTTATTGTTTCTCGCCTTGCCACTCATTACGTTCGTTCTCGAGTGATTGATCACCTAGAAATCCGTTGAAAACAGCATCATGAGAGAACGTCTTTCCGTGCTTCTCAAAAACATCTGTCCATGTATAGGAACAATTCAGCGGTTTGTTTGTGTGTGTGTGGGTGTGTTTTATAGAAAAAATTAGTTTGAAATTTTCTCTTGAGAGACGTAATGTAATGGGAAAATGCTGCAGGCAGCTCTGCAGGAGATTACTGACTAGAGCCTGTTGTCTTGTTGGACTTGGTAGAATGGTAACAATGAGAGGACGACGCATGCATTCATTCTCTATAAGCCATGTTGTTAATTTGATGCAAATTCGCAATGACTATCTCTAGAATCACTAATTCATTCTTGTAATTCACTGGTTAAACAAATGAGTGTTTCAAGAAAAATCAGTGAAGAGATTAGTGTGTATTTATTTATTTTTTCTCTGTGAATGCAACCAATCATGGCTGGCGATTTAAGGTCTTCTGATCAGATCAGTTCAATATACTTCTCTTCTTTCTGCTCAGAGTCTTACTTGTGGAGAAGCCAATTCCATGATTTCTAAAGAAACTCTATGAAGAGTTCACAACATTACTTCCCATTTGGAAAGAATGGCAAGTCCTGAAACAATGGATTCGGAATTGCAGGTTCAGGGTTCAGTTTTGTTAGGTATAGCTGCTAACAGCATAGCTAATCAGATAAATCTAATTTTACTCTGACTTTGGGCAGAATCTTTTCTTCTTCTTATGTTCAGGGTTTGTTGAGAGTACAACAAAGTCGGAGAAAGGATTCTGATCTTCTCATCTCTGCTTCAGCAAAGAAGCATGTCAAGGTAAGTATCGTTATCCAAAGAGAAAGAATGACAGTAGATTTGGGTCATGAAATTAATGCCCATATGGTTTTTTTATTTGGATGCACATTGTGTAGTTTCTGCTAATGAGATTTACATCATTCAGTGGATGCAGTGAATGTCAAGTAAATTCCATTGTTGAAACCATTCAAGAAGCACACAACACTTGAAAGGCTTAAAATGTGATCAAATATGCAAGTGAAATTAGGCTCCAAATGTGAAATTGTCCATTGCACTATGGTGGAATGGATGTCTTGGACCCAGCCTGCACCCGCATCTGCTCAGCTGGATCCTCCTTGGGGTTCACCATAATGTACTCATTTCTGTGTTCATTATTGTGATGTAACCCTAATTGGTTACTTTGATAATCGTTAGGTTTGCTGTGTGTGCTTGACTGCAGTTGAGGATGATTGTGGGATAGATTCTTTGGCTGGATGCAGGAGGGAGGCCGACAAACAAGGCTGCTATCCATGGGAATTTTGCCAGTCCTAGCCACAGTAGTTGTTACTCGTGGCCCTTCTGAGTTTTATCATGGCACTGAATTTGTCGATGTTTACAATGACTGGCAACCAAGTGTACAGTCAATGAAAGACCTTTGTAATGACCCTCCTCTCTTATAACCACCCCTGTACTTTGATTCTAATGGCATACTGTTTAGGTGAGGGAAAATCCTGCGACTTGGATTCAGTGTACTGTCAACACTGTCCCATGGACAAGGATATTTTTCTTGAAATCTGGGTTTGTTGGGCCCAATACAGTCTGTGGTAGCAGGATTCTGGACTTATTCCTGTAGGTAGTCAGAGTCAGGCCGGGCTGTTCTAGTTATGAATTAATTATGATCAAATGGTCTGTATCCTTTTGGTCAACCTTTTGTAAGTGGTGGTGACAGGTTAGCTTTAAGGCAGTCCTTGTGATGCGCATTGAGACTGGGTTATTAGAGTTTTATAGTTCAATTTTCCACCAATTCTCTACATCTGAGGCCCCATGTTTGACCATGTAGGCAGTAACAGGTTAAGAATTGCTATGCTTTGGCTGATGGCACTACTGTCTTTGGGGTGTGACAGACATGCTACTTGCTATTGTTTTTTGCTGGGGCTGCTGTGTGTTTGGCTCCATGAAAGTAGGTAATCCCTCTCCAACCTTTTCAATTTCTGCTATCAAATTTTTGCATAAGTTGTGCTTTGAATTGTAGGTAAGGAAAGCATTTGCCAGCAAATGCCGTACTCACCTTTTGCAGCTGCCTCCAGAAGTTCTCAAACAGGAGTGGACCAGCCTCAGTCCATACCAACTCTTCCTGTTACAGACACTCCACTGCTATTGAAAAGAGAGTCTTGTATTATTACAAACTTGCCATGAGGTTGAAGGAGATGATGCTAACCAGTGAGATGTATTTCACCTTTATTTAACTGTCATAGGCTCAAGAGTCAATGTCATGTTGACATGTGCACCAAAAATACAGATTATGAATTGGAACCAGATGTAATTGATGATTCCGGTTCCCTGGTTGATCTTGAGTGTATTGCAGGATCCATTTTATGACAGTGATGAGTACCGTAAAGATGGTGGGAATGGAACCCAGTTTTGGATCTACAACAGGGTAAGTGCAATTTTTGTCAACAAGGACAAGTTCTTACAATGGAATGACTAAGTTCCTCCCAATACTGTTGTGAGCCAAGAAAGCTGAGTTTGAGTTGAATTGTTGACTATGTTTCATATGTATGGGTTCTCTCCTTAAGTGGCATGTGGACCAAGAATTACAATGAAGTTTTGGACTGCATAAATCCAAAGCTTGCCAGCAGTATTGTTTAGTTTGTTCCCTTTTTCTCTTTTCCAAGAAAGAGAACCTCTGCTCCAAGTGGTCAGGCAAGACCACAACACCAGGTTTCCCCCCAATGTGAAAAACTTAGCTCAATGTCAGAGGAGCCTTCTGCAGCCACCTGGGTGAAGACTACCAACTGGAATAACATTGTCTTGGCTTGTGAAGCCAAGCAAAACACCCAACTGCCTTGGTGTGGCAATATTTTCTGGGATCCGAGAATGTCTCATCACTTGTGTGCAATGCTGGGCCATGTCTATAACTAGTACAACTCCTGATGCAGTGTAGAGTATATTGGGACTCTTGATGGGAGATTGGATTGATCAAACTGTCTGAAGTCCCTCACTGTTCAATTTTTTGCTTTCAAAACCTCCCAAATCTAGAATAATTCATCATTAATTGAAGGGAAGTTTGGTATGTTTCTTTGTAGGCATTTTGGTTTCAGTATCTATCAAGGATTTAATACTTGAATCAATCTAGATTGTGCCAAAACACTTTCTTCAATTTGCCAACAGAAAACCTCCAGTGCTTCTACAACTATAACAAGATATCCATTTCAGTGAGGTCATAAACATCTGTTTGCCAACATCTTTTGTGCTTGTACAGCAAGAGGTGAATGAGGAGGAGGCAAGGGAAGAGCTATTGCGGGAGGAGCTAGTGAAAGAGATTGAAGACAAGGTGGGGGGATTACGAGAACTGGAAGATGCTGATAAAGAGAAGGAAACTGAACTTGTTTAGAACTGCCATGATGAGTTCTAAGACCATCTTACCTGTGTTTTTCAATTTGTTGCCTAGAATTATGTTTCTAGGGTCATTGTGTATACCATGAAAGAACAGGTTATGAAGGCTTTTGTATATTATCCTGAATATCACCTTCATTGATCTGATTGAATAGCAATCAATTATATGTGTTTGTGTCAGCACTGTGCACTCAATTGTGTTTTGAAATTGTCATTGAGGTATTGTTGTTCCAAACCTAATGTGGTTGCCCATAACATGGTTTTAGTATAAATTCAATAGCACTTTTTGACATGCGAATGCTATTGTGATAGGCTGATGTTTACATGGGCCTTGATCCACCAAAGGGCTTTGATTCTGTGGGCTGTTGTTTGATATTCAGTAGTATCTAGACAAAGCATGTATTGTTGGGAGTTGTGCAAAGGATGGGTGTTGAATGTGTGCAACTTTGAGAAGGCAAATAATCACCACTTTTCCCTTTCTCGTTGGCATTTTGTGCACATGAAATCAATGGTTCTGAAAGTAGAAGACTTGTAATGTCAATGCACAAAGCATTTGTCCCCATCTCACACAAACCATGATTAGAGTGACCTCCCACCACAATGGTAGTAAACACAATGTGTCAATCACCCCTTTGTCCTTCAGTTTAGTGCATAGTCTCTGTCTTCAAGGACATAACAAGCACAATGTTATGAAGGAAGACTTTTGTGTCTCACACATAATTGTCACATTATGTTTATTTGTTTCTCTCTGGCCTACCCTCTGCGGTGTTCAGTCTATGGTGGAAGGCATATGACAAGAGCCTATAGTAAGCAAATTTTCTTGAAGTATTTTAGTTGTGACTACATTTCTTTCTGTGACTACAGCCTTAGGCACTTTGCCACTTGAGCAAGGCATTGAAACAAAGCCAAATTTCATAATGCCAACCTTAGGCTCATAATCAAAACTCAAGCAAGCCAAGGAAATGAAGCAAAGGATAACCTCTGGGATTAGTGAAACACAAGGTGAATCAACAATTGACCTAAACAATGAAGAAATTCTGCTGTTGCTGTTGCTGAAGATTGAGGATGCTTGCAAGATGATCTGCTCTTGCTGGTGCTGGATTATATTACAGTGCGCATTGCAATTCTGGCACCAATTTGGCACCAAACTGAAAGATTGGGATTGATGAGCTCATTTACATTTTGATAATTGGCATCTTCAGGGTCCCTACCCTGGTTCTTACCACAGACTGAATTTATCTCATACCCTACAGTCTGGCCATCCCCACAATTCTTTGCTGGACTCCTTAGTCCGACATGTGATATTTGCAGTCACATTCTGTGGTACATTTCTCAGTTGTGGAATCTCTTTAAGCACTCTTTCAAGCAAAAGAAAATTGATCACAAGCAATATCTAACTTGTAGGTCATGTCTTCTTGATCAGCACAAGAAGCTTTCAGCAGAGCCCATTCATGCAAATCCTCAAAATTCAAGAGACCTACTACCTCTGTCCTCATGTTTGAGTTGATCATTAGCCTGAAACCGTACCCTTATTTGGGTTCTCAAACTCTTCGCCACTTGCTTGCATGGTAACTATCTTCAGACCTTGGGCACAATAGTCTTGAATCTGTGAGATTGCAGAGAACTCCAGAACACCATATTTAAAAGTTGGAGAAAAGGATCATTAGAGTGACTGTAAAACTGTACATGAGTCCGACACAGGAGGTTTCTCTACACAAGTTCTAGTTGTCATCACCAACACAAAAAACCTAACCAAACTGAATGTTGTTGGTCTCTGTACCCAAACCCCACAGAACTCAGATCGATTTCTTACCCTTCACATCATGATTACCTTTGAACGTTGTTGCACTGATTCCAATGCCCTCTGCAACACCTGTTTCCCCAACATTGTGGAGCATATCTTCCACCACTCTAAATTTTGTGTCTACAAAATTCAGACTTTCTTGCAATGGTGGTACAGTCCAACTACTACTTGCTTCTACTGGTTGTTTTGACTTCTCGACTCTGCTTCTTTGACGTAACCTACTTCTCTCACTTGGACCAGCTAAAGTACTTGAGGACTCATCATCCCCTCCCAAGAAAGACTCTTGCTCCCATGATTCGTTGGCAGATTTATCTGAGACTGGAAAAGCCTGAGCTGTTGGAATTTCATCTGAGAAATTGACCCTGCGCTTGTGTTTAGCCCCCTTCCTTGACCCACTGTCAACAGCAGATGGTCGCTCATGAACTTCTACGTGCTCTCCACCAAAGCCTTCAGTGAGCCCTTGTAAAAGCCTTCTCGGCAATAAAACTTGGTGGCAACAGCAAAGGACAATCAAGACTTCAACCATAAAAAGGCCTAAGAGACTCCACACATAAAATGTCCATCTCCACTTTCGAATGAAGTCTTTCATTGGTGACAGAACTGATATGACTTGTAGTTCAGCAGAGTAAAGTTCTGGTAATCCTTCCCCAGGGGGGAGGCCAGCCTTACACTCCAGTAGAATGCGAACAAAGACAGTTGGGACTGATGTGTCTTCATGATTCTCTATGATGCGGATTGCAAGTTTCTGTGATTCTGATGACAGGCCAATCAAGAATGGGACACCCATGAGGAGGTTTTTGGCATACCGGATGGGACTACTGTGGAATTTTAGCATGCATGGCCGGGTGGCTCGGGTAATCACTTGTCCTCTGATTGACAGCAACTCTGCACTGACCTGCAACACAGATAAATGACATCAGCCACAGGGTGACCCAAAGGACATACTTTGGGCTCAAAGAGATCTTCTAAGTGGTAAGTGAGAAAACAAACATTTCTGCTCTACAGTGACATAATGTGGATTGTTACCCAGTTTACACAGTAATTGGAGGCAGATACCAAACCACCTTGGTTGTCTTCAGAAAGGTGATTCAGCCAGCCTGCCCTCTGAATCCTCACCAAATATGAGGGAAGGCTAATAATGTCTAAATTTGTTTTGCTTCAAAACTCCTTCCATTCAAGGGGATATTTCTGCTGCCAAATTCTCAAAATCAAACTTCAATATCCAGAAAGACAATAGAAAGAAGCATGAAGAAACATGAGCCAGCTGTTGTAGAGAGAGGAAAACCTGAAAAATGCCAAGCTTGCGATTATGGTCAGACTCTGGAAGTGTCAAAAATACAGTCACATGAAACTTATGAGATTTTGGAATTGCACGAAAACTGTAAGCCTTCTCAGGTTTTTTCACTGCAAGCTCCTTCGACTTGGCCAAAACCTTGGGAGGCAACAGAGGGACAACTGCAGTTGGATGTTCTCGTGTATAATCAAAGTGCAAAGTCTGATGAATCTCAATAGGGTCCTCAATAAAGCTCCGCACAAGGAAGACGTCAAGAAAAAATGCAGGAATCAAGAGGAACCCTAGAATGAAACTCACATATATAGCAGCTAAGCACCCACAACCACATCTCTTTGTAATGTGCTTAATTGTAGGCCCTGCATGTGCAACCCCCTCTGTGACCATTGGCCTGATCTGGGTTGTGAGTGCATACACATCAATGACTGTTTTAGTGGCTAAATTTGTAGCCTCAATCGATTTCTGGAGTGGAAAGACCAAAACTGCATAGGTCAAACTACAAAGCCACAGTGCAAAATATACTGATTGCACTATAAGCTTAATCTGAAAGCCTATGGCTTGGACTATAAAGTCTGCTGGCCATACAAGAAGCTGACTTGGAGATACACCAGGTTCAACAGCATCAATATCTCTCTTTGGAAACTTATAGACCTCCCTTGTTGCTGATTCCGCAGTGTAATCCAAGCCACTTGTAGCACTTTGATCCAAATCCTGTAAATCCCTTAGCAGTTCCTCGTCTTCAGCCTCCATCCCTTCATGTCTGTGTTCCCTTTCTCTTAAGTTCAAATCTTCTTCTTCTTCTTCCATTTCAGCTTTCTCTTGTCTCATTGAGCCCAAATCTCTATTCAGTTCTTCATCTAACCTAGATCCCATGCTGACATCCTCAAATCCACCAGTCAAAATAAGGTCAACTTCCACTTTTTCCCAGCTCTCATCAGAGATTACAGGATATTTGGTTGATTGCAAGCTGTCATCAAACAGGTCAGAATCCTCAAGCTCTGTTTCTACCTTGTCTTTTTCACCAGCATTTGAAGTTGCACTTGTTCCTTCTCTTCCTGTTCCAACAAGAACACTTGAGCTGGATGCAGAGATCTGTCGAAGATGTCTATTTGCTTCATCTCCTTCTTCCTCAACATCTGAGGGTGATGGCCACCCTGAACCTCTAGATGTTACCTCATCTTCAAAGCTCTGAATTGAAGATTGCTCAACAGTACCATCACTGTTCTCCGGAGCTTCTGAGGAGGGAGATGGCTGCTGAAAGGCAGAAGAACTTTTCTCCTCACACTCAGAGGAGGTGTTGCCATCTTCAGATTTCAGTGAATCCTCAGATTTCCCCATTATCTCTTGGTCAGGGGAAGTATCCATCCCAGATAATTCTGACTGCATAAATCTCTACAGCATCAATTTATTTTGCACTTGAATAGTGTTGTGTCCCAAGACTGAAAACCCCAAGCAATCAGATCATCAAACTCACTTGACTTTACAAATTTCTGAAGAAGCTGGTGCATCTCTGGAGCAGAGAAAAGCTTTCAAACAAACTCATTGTCCAAGACGCTTCCTATTAACAATTAGAAGCCAATCTACAGTAGAATCCAAAACCCTAAAATGGCATATATAGAGGCAGTAGAGCATTTTATTTGCAAAAGAACCAAACGCTAAGATAGATGAAGGTATCCCAGTTGGATACAAAATTGGGAGAGCTCTGAAGCTATGCAATCAAAGTTCCACCCAGGATAATAACTCCAGTTGAGAGAGGAAAAAAAAAGAATCAAAAGCAGCAGCATTGATTCACCTGGGCAAAACCGATGATGATTTCAAAGAACCGACGACATTCTTCCTTCCACTTGCGCCTGTACCCTAAACCTTCCAAACCCTCAAGCTTTGTCTCTACTTCATCATCGACAAAAAAAACTGGCTTGAAATACGTACTCCCAGTCTCTGGACATCTGCTTCCAAATGGGTGCTCACCAATTCTGTGTAGAAATCCAAGATGTGGGAAGAGAGGGGTGCGGAGAACTCCGACTTCGGTAGGAAGACACCACAGCCAAGAAACCCTAATTCATGTTTCCCAACAATAAACTGAGGTCTTAATCCACGTGTTCCAATAGCAGTCGAGATTTCAGCCACGTCGACAAATTCGTGCCAATTGGCTCATTCTGTCCACACATGGCCTGGCTTTCTTTGCGCTGATGACACAGGACGTTGATCTCCCCCAATGGAGTTTCATGGGGCTTGTTGTTTTGTGCCTTGCATGGTTTTGTGCAGAACCATGCAGTTATGTTCTGTGCAGATCAAAACTTGACACATTTTGCAGCTCCTTGTGAGATTCGAACCAATGTCGTGCAAGTATTGAATTTTAAAGAGAACATACAATCTCAGGTATTATGTGTTTTATATCTTAAAATGCCTTTTCAGGTAAGGTTTTGAATTTTTTTTAAAAATATTCCAAAGCCTCCAAGTATGGAATATACCATATCTTGATAAGGCTTTTGCAGAAGCCATATGGATGTCTTCAAAGCAAAACCTGGTCATCTCATGTTGGGACTTTTCAAAATGCCATATGGGAGAAGAGACACAAACAACTGAGGCCTAATTGTCAAGTTTATGTATCATTTCTTCACTAAACTTTGAGCACATGGGAGTAGGAAAAAAGGAAGGATTCCAGATTTCACCATTTTCTCCACTAAAAAAGTTAATGGAGAGAGAAACAGAAATACCATTGAAGATTGAAAGCAAGGGAAAGTGTGAGTCATAAACTATAATAGAACTGTTACATTCATGAAAAAACTGCACTTGTCCAGTTTGCACAACTTCTGGCAAAAGGACTGAAAACTGATAACTTGGGTGAAGAAAATTAAAAATAAGCCATCTTTTTTCTAGCATGGAGTAGTACTCCATAGTCTTCACAATGGATGTGTGAGAATCCTCAAGGACAATGGAACCAAAGTGACAAGAAAACTACAAAGATTTGGGCAACCCAAAGGAGTGAGAAGGTAGGTGTAAGTGAAAATGAACATTGTTGGGTTATGGGAATGCTGTTGATTCAAGGTCAGCCATTCAACATTAATTTCAAACAACAAGCTAATTTTAAAAAAAGGCTAAGTTAGATATATTTCAGTATTTGACTGATTGGCTAAACCATAAGCTGAAGCTAAACTTGCCATTAGGCAGTCAATAGCTGCTTGGGTTTCTGCCAGATAGCATAAGATTGACCAGATGTTGCAAGCTGCCAATCATCCCAACATGGGCACCAGTCACCTTCACCCAATTTCATGCACACTTTGTTGTCTATCATTGCCGCATAAACACTTGAATTTGCCTCCAATATCTCCACCTTTGACCTGCTATGAACTCCTTGCCATTTGCGTATAGAGATCTGGACACCATAACATTTTTGTTCATTATAATTTGTGCACAACACCCTGGCTCACAAACTAGTGTAGCAATTAGTTTCTTGTTTCTAGGTATCACAACAACCTCTCAAATTCCTAAAAGAGATTACCATAGTATATGGGCAGCTTCAACATATGTCTGTCAAATTATTGATTAATTTTGAAGATTAAATGTTGAAAAATAGGATATTCCAAAAGATTCTCTATGTTTCTTCACAAAAGATTGTTCTTTAAGAAAAGTAATTTTTGAAAATTTCAACAAAAAATATTATTGGTGTCCAAGCTGCCAAGGTACTACAGCTAGTAGTAGTTCTAGATTTTTACAAGGTTTTAAAGTGTGTACCATGTTGAGTATGGCATCCCGTAAGCCCTCACCCCACTCATACACATGGTCATAGAAGACACAGGGTTGACCCGGATGTGTGAGGATATATGCATAGCCCTGCAAGAGATAACAAAACAAGGGTGTCACAAAAATTGCCACATCTGACCTGTACCCACTACTCATACAACTTCCCGTTATCTGGCTTTACAACTCTTTTCAGGACTGTAGTTTTAGGACTACAAAGTCCTTAGAGCATCTCCACCCCACACCTGCAAACACCCCTTTTCATTAAATCTTGCAGCAGGATAGCATAAATCCTGCTGCGCTCCTGTATTGATGTCCATTTTGCAGAGGTCATTTTAACCCCTTTAAAATCTTTTTTCTACTATGGATTTGGACAGTGACTATTACTCATCCAGATGTAAAGACATAAATGGTAGTGTTTAGAGGGACTTTTTTGATGTTTGTGGGTGGGGACAGTGATCATTAAACACTATTCTATTTTAAAATAAAGGAGTTGTTTACAGTTTTGGGGTGGAGATGCTCTTCGTCTGGGTTCCTGTGGGGGTATCCTGATTGTGACAGTGGCCATCTACTGCATCTAATTGTCTGTGCAACTTTACCCTTCATCTGGTTTCAGAACTGTTTCCTTTGTATCTTTTAGTCCTTGGCCGGGGTATTTGTAGGAGTACCCTGATTGTGACTGTGGCCATCTAATTGTTTGTGTTGTACAAATGTTTGTTGGGTGAGATGTGATCAAGGAAGTTTACCTGTACAACATGGTCACTTGGGAAAGGCCATTGAGCCTGTGTTTCCAAAGCAATGTATATGCCATTATCAGTTCTTTCAGCTAAAAACTCAGAAGCATTTTAAGCACCTACCTATATATCTGTAGGGAATAAAACTCTTCACAACTGAGACAAAGCTATGTGTTGGGTGGTGTATACCTGAGTGGATCCTGTGTCATGGTTGTCTACGAATGTGACAGCTCGGGATGGCCACATGCCCAATACACCAGGGGGTCGACCTTGTGCATCACGTAATCTCCACCATTCTCTCTTTCTCACTGCTTCCTGTGACAATGCCAAAACAAGAAAGCTCAGCGACTTTTTCACTTCACTGCCAAATGATGACAGTAGGACTTGGAATTTCTCACCAAAAAATTGCCAATCAGGTAGGTTAAAAAATTCAGATTCAAACTGAGAAGAAGCTTGAAAGTGCTGTGAGAAAGACATATATATATTTATGTACCTGCAGTATGGCTTTGGTAGTGAAATCAAATGCACATGATAAACCTCCACATCCATCAATCCAGTTAACAGTTCTCTGCCTGTGGGAATCTGCAAGGACCCAAATCACATATACACAATTACTACCACATATGCAAATCACACCAAGAGGTACTGAAACCTTGGAGCCAACTAAGAATCTGCTAACAGAATTTAACCATCTGCTGGAAGGAGTATCATCAAAGGTGTGATGCACCCATCTAGCATTTCTTTTTCTGGAGCCTGAAAACTACATTCAAACTCTCCACTTTTGTGCAGAAACTTTTCTCATACAAAACCCCCCAATGGTAAGCATTGATTCTCTGCCATGTTCATTGTTCATCCAAGCATGAGCCTGTGCAATGAATTTAGATTTGATAGAGCTGAAACTTCCTTCTTATGTTATGAAACTGCTGACCTTGGTTATAATCAAGAGCATAGTCAGGACCGACATAGCTACAATCATCCCAGTACTCTCCAATCGATAATTTAGGCCATGATGCTTGAATGTACTCCATCACAAATCTAGCACTATAACTGCAGCACAGGCAATTTACAAAAACATTTTCAAATCGTTCCTCACAGGTGCTACACTTTCATATGTTATGTATTTCACATGTGAAATTAATTCCATTACATAATTACCTTAAATTCAACTAAAGACATTATATTGGAATTTATTTGAAATTAATGAAATATCTTTGCATTTTGAAATTCAAAGCATTACCAAAATTATATATATATATATCTATTAACATGGAAAATTACACAAAATTTAATTATGTAAATTAGACATGTGAAATTGATTTCATCATGGAAATTGCGAATTTGGCCTTGACATGGTGGTGCTCACCCCTTGGCAAAGTCAAATCGAAAATCACTGAAGCCAAGGTTATTGCGGAGCCAGTTCATCCAGTTTTTTAGGTCATTCCGCACAAACTCTTGGGTGTGATCAATGTTGGGTACCCCTTCAAAAATCGCCCCTGTGCTTGGATTCCCCTAACATTACAGAAAGAATAAAACAAACAGAAAATTTTAGAAAGGAAGAATTACCAACCTGGTTTACAAGGTTCATTGGTATGACTAGCAACCCAAACAACTTCTGTCATGGGGGATACTAATGCAGAATGGAATCAATGAAACCAGAAGAATATATTCAAGGAGAACTTGGAAGTTCAAACCTTTTGTTGTCATGTAAATTAAAACATTTTGCAGGACTTCATATATGGGTATTTTGAATTATTTGCAGCAATTGACAATGAACTTATAAGGTGTAAAGCTATTGTTCTAGTTCTGGTTTGGCAGATTACATCATTTTCTTGACCACATTATATGACATAATCATCTATTGATGATCACACACTTGTAATAGTGACCAAAAAACGTCTGTTGGAACATGAATTCTTTTCTAAATCATTGAATCTGCCACCCCAGACCTTAATATCATGGAATGGCCTCACCCTTGCCGATTATGTTGGGTGAATCACCTAGCTTGCCCTAATGGGCTCACTGGGCAGGGGCTTGACCATTCTATAGTAGTAGATACATAAAAAGGCTAGCTCTGATGGTAGTGATCAATGAAGGGAAAAAAGAAGGATTGGGGAGAAGGGGGAGGAGTGAGAAATATTACCAGGCCACCAGTATCACAAGTGACAGCATGCTCATCCCATGGCATGGGCATTCCATCGTATCTGTTGTATCGACCACCAATCCCTTGACAGCTGCCGATGCGATGGTTGATGACTACATCTGCCATTGCCCGCAGATTCCTTCGATGCATTGCCTGCAGCAAATTTCTCAGCTCCCCTTCACTACCATATGCTGTGTTCAACGAATAAAGATCTCTTGGAAGATATCCTGAACTCAACAAATTAACACACACATTCCAATTGAAAAGTTACACAAAAAGTGTGAACAAAATTACTGTTGATTTGCTGCCACCAGTGCCATTACTGTTGGCCCCCCACCCAGTATCTGTGGCCTCCTTAAAATCTTCCTCTTTGTGCAGGAGACCAAAATAAAATCTGTCAGCACATCACCATATGCTGATGATGACCGAGACCTACTAAGTAAAGCATAGGGAAAGGAATGATCGAGAAATGTGTGCAGACATCCATGATGGGTTACAAAAAAATAGGCAAAAAGCTGTAAATTTGGAGTAAGACAAAAACCTTGAGGGGCAAGAGAGTCAAAGGCAGGAGGAAGCCACATTGAGGTGAAACCCCATGCTGAAAGTTCAGAAACCTTGTCTTTCAGCCTATTCCACCATGATTGCTGCTTATGTGATTCCCAATTAAAGCCCTGGACACCACATCCACCAAACCAACTATGATAAAAATGACATTAGACCCAGCAATTTTTCTCCTTTCAGACATCAGCTGGAAAACACTCATGATCGATTTGTGACATACCATCTAAAAATTTTTATTGACAGTGAACTTGTTGAATTCATCATCAAGATCTGGATATATAAATAAACTCATCAAGAACCCATTTTGCACCAGAAGAACAAGCGCAGAGGATGGAGGAACTTATTACCTGGAAAAAAATTTCTCTGCCATTACGAAGTATATCATCATTGCCTGTTAGATAAAATTAGCTCCACATTTTTAGTGGAGTGATGATGATGTGCACCACATTAACCATTCATTGAAGAGAAGGATAAGAGGATCGCAGAGAGCTTCTTCCCCAACACAAGTCCATGGTGTTAGAACAGGTGCAATGTCATTCTTACCATTCAAGATTTCATTTTCTAATTGCTGTGTGTCCCTTTGTTCCACCATCTGAACAATAACACAAAAGGACCAAATCTGATCTTATTATTACCTGCATGATAAATAAATTTGCAACTGAAAAAATCAAAATGATGCAGGAGAGTATTTTAATTACAAGGATGTATTCTGAGCACCCATGTTGGACTTTATCTGCAATATTGTACCTGTAGCTCCTCATCATCAGGGAGAGAACTTTGGTCCCCTACTGACTCAAGCTTGTAGTGAGAAGGGTTTTTGGGTCTAGTTTTCTGAGCTCCATCTAGCTGCTGAAATACATACAAACCCTAAGTTTATATTAGCTATTTTCTCAACTAATTAATAAGGATACATAGATCAGGTGAGAAAGTGGTTGTCAAGAAAAGTGGTTAGTCTTCAAGAAGTAGCTGAAACATCAACAACAATTTTTTTTTTTAATGACAGCAAAAGAAAATTGAGCAGAAATTAGAACTCCTAGGAAATTGATGCCAAAGTTCAACAAGAAGATCCTTACTGTTTCCTGTATGTCATCCATCAGCTGCTCTTTGGAAATTGGGAAGTAAAATTAGGAATTCTCAAACCAGCTGCTGCATCACAATGTAGAATTCTTTCTCTCTGGCTGTCTGTCTGTATGTTGTGTAAGAATTACACCCAGAGTTATCAGACTTTGTGTGTGTGTGCGTGCGTGCGTGTCTCTGTGAAACTTGATCATCATCTGCGTCAAATCAAGCACCACCCACTTTGTTGTTGTTGTTGCTTTTCTCCCTTTTGACATTCAATTGAAGTTCCTGACAAATGCTCAACATCGTCAAAACCGGAATGATTCCATTCCAGTATGAATATATATTTTACTCGGTTGAAGAACCAAGAATAATAATAATCCACAAACATTTGTTTCACGGGCCAGCTCCTGAAGGTTGATTGATTGATGAGAAATTGCAAAGTAACACTCAGATACTATGAATTCATCCTAGATTCAAACTGGAGATCATGCTGCTGCTGCTGCTGCTGTTACCTAGCTAGCTAGATTCTGTCTAAGATTGCATAAGCAAACTGTTGCAATTATGGCAGCAATTGTGAAATTGCAAATCTTCCTCAGACCAAATTAAGGGCAACCTCATGAAATCCCAGCTCCCCACAACTTAATTCCTTTCAAACATTCCTCCCCATCCCACCAAAAAACCAAAAAAAAATCTCGAACTTAGTGGCAGGGACATCTCAAAAAAAAAAAAATCTCCCTTCTGAAGAATCTTAAGGTCATGGATGATGATGACTCTTACATGATGCAAATAAAATTAGCAGCCGCAAATTCTGTATGATGATACAGCAGCAGCAGCAGCAGCAGCAGCCGCCCCCTGCAGCGCTCCATCTGCCATATTGACAACACCCACTTATCTACAATCACCGCTGCAGCAGCGGGATAGAAAAAAAAGCAGCTAGGCTACCACCAACAACAAAAATCCTTTTCCTTCTTCAAAACAAATCCGTGAAAAAATATCAGTAAAAAAAACTATGTAGTAGCGAGGAGGCTGGGAATGGGTAAGTAGGGTTCAGCTGGATTTGGCGACAAAACGCAGCCAGACACAATCGAACGTGCCATCCCTGGATTTGTGGCTGCATTTGGGCGCTGCGGAATTGGCGCGACTGGGAAATCTTCCCGCACATTCACACGAACAGTAACGCTAGGGTAGACACGCTCAACACCCCCACGCACGCCTACCAATGAACGCCCCATTAGTTTAGTTTAGAGGAGGGCCCATTTAGAGGAGTTTACTGAAGGGGCATTCATAATTCTCGCCCAT
>Ga0116228_10001967_pt1 | contig 17451 bp, 11 predicted proteins | sample S1TSphfallax_2_FD_89694 | JGI IMG/M metagenome (GOLD analysis project Ga0116228, IMG submission 89694) | Host-associated microbial communities from peat moss isolated from Minnesota, USA - S1T2_Fc - Sphagnum fallax MG | ecosystem: Host-associated > Plants > Peat moss > Unclassified | place... | reverse complement strand
ATAGGATGACTAGGCAACATATTATTGCCAATTCCTAAAAGTTGTTCCTCAAACCCTCATAACACTAATGATAGAGCCTTAAATGGTATTGGCACTTTTTTTTAAAGTGATATCAGTCTGGTACTGCTATTGGCTATTAAATTGTTTTTTGATACTAGCCTGGTACTGGTATTAAGCTGGTACCAGATTGTTAAGTCATACCAGATTGTTGTGATATTTGATACCCGTGTTCATACCAATATTGATACCAGTCTCTGACCCTATGTACCACACCAATACTGGTAAAAACCTCAATACCTGATTTCATGGAAATTCCAAATCAAATGGCAACATACACTTATTCATTACTCAATAGATATTAGGGAGCAAAGTGCCTAATTTGGTAAGTAGGTACAATAAAGTTATCCATAATGTAATCTCAATTTGAGCCTGGCTCTACCCACTCCTTTTTAAACTATCCATAAAGGTCACCAAAGTGAGGATCATTCCTCAAAAACAAGGATAAACACCTTCTAGTGGAGAGCATAGTTTCTAAGCTAGCCACACTATGGTTTACCTAGTCTATCGTCACCTAGACTAAGGGTTACCTAGGGTCTATGTAGGGACTATTTAAAACTTACAAAAACTTACATAATGAGGTACTTAGGGACTTCTTTAGGTGTACATATAGAGTTATGAGTAAAACCTAGGTAGCCCTTTGGGTAGGCTTTATATAATTCCCTTTTGCACTATGAATAAGATTTAGGTAATCCTAGATAGCTTCTTAAATAATCTTGAGGCAGCCCCTCACCTAAGAAATCCCTATCTAGCCTTATATGTAACCATGACATAGGTAGACTCTTAGGTGTCTCTTTAGATAGTTCTTGAATTGTTCCCTAAATAATTTTTAGGTATCCCTTAAATCAAGAAATCTCTAACTAGCCCCATAGGTAAGCTCTATGTAATTGCCTAAATAATCTTAAAGTATCCCATAACCTATGTATACACCTAAATATTTATTTAGGTAGGCCCTAAGTAATGTCCTAGGTAAACCTTGTGTAGTCCCCATAATAATCCTTGGGTATCCCATAACCTAGGTAAGCCTTAAGATGTCTCCCTCGTAATCCTCTAGGTTGGCCTTATGTAATCACTTATGTAAACTTTTGATAGCCACTATCCTAGATATCCCCTTTGATAGACTTATGTAACCCTTCTTGCACTATGACTCAGCTCTGGGTAGTCTCCTAAATGATCTATAAATATCCACTAACTTAAGAAATCACTAATCAACTCTTAATTTAAGTGTAAACCCTTAAGTAGTTCTCAGATATCCCATAACTTAGGTAGGCCCCTAAATAGACAGAAGTAAAAGATAGAAGAGAGAAGGAAATTCAAGTCATCACAGCTTGAGGAGCAAATCTGCAATTCCATCCTGCAGTTCCCCATGTCATCATCCTCATCCCTGAAACCCAGGATTCTACCCCTGAGTTGTACTGACTTTGCCAACAACTTCAATACATATGTGGAAAACATGGGTTGCCATTTCAAGTGTCCAATTTAATTGCATGATTTATGACACTGTTAAAAAATCATTGTTTGGCCCTCTTGGATATTATGGTCAAATCTGGGGAGCCATAGCTTTTCTCTACTTACACGTTACCCATTTCAATGCAATTGATCAGCTTCATGTTCCCCCTTGTGGTTTGCCCTCTTCGGTGATTCTTTTGTCTTCTTGGATGTGGGTCCTTTCATTTTGTTCCTTGTATTCCGCCCCCCCTTTTTTTTGGGTACTTTGGTTTATTTATGATTGGCAGGGTTTCATCAGCTGCATAGTTTTTACCTGGTATTGTGATCATAAAAGGATGATACAATCTTGCCAAACTCTATTGCAATTTGAAGATAGAAACAAGAATGAATTAATTGGAACCGCAAATATAGAAACTTGAGACATGTAAAAAATATCATCATTTAGTTTTTTAGTCATGACTACAATTCAAATTACATTATTTATTATGCATATACATGTTCAACTTATATTGCTCAACAGAACTCTAAAATGCAACTCTGACCAAAAATTGCACAAGAAGGAAATAATACAAGATACATACAAAATTTAATTAAAATAGACCTTTGAAATAACTGAACAAAGCAATTTGCATTCTTTTCCATACTTCTAGTAAAGCTTTCAAGTTCTAGCTGTTTATGCCAGTTCTAAAAATTTTAAGTGCTTCTATCAAGTCTGCTTGAAGACCACTCATTTCTGTCCCTAAGGTCCAAGCTACCTAGGTTCTAGCTTTTAACTTGGGTTCCCAATCAAATGACCAATCCTACCTAAAAGTATGGCCGGCAAAGGCTTGACCCCAACAAATCAGACTAGGGAATAGGGATAGGTCTGCCTAGGAAGTTGGATGGGCTAGGTGCGTTACAACTCCCAGCCAGGGCAAATTGACCTCACATTGGGATCATGGTAAAAACCCCAAAACCCATTTAAATGGCCATATTAGGCCCCCAGAATTATAGGTTTGGACTCAGGGACCCTGATTTAGACAATGGAGATGATATTTACAAATATTTAGAATGTTAATAGGCAATTTAAATGGGTTTCGGGAATTTTACCATGATCCCAATGTGGGGGGTCAATTTGCCTTGGCTGCAACTTCCATGGTTGGATTTGTATTATTGTGTGGTAATCATGGTTGGTGTTCAATGGGATGAGTCCATCTCTAAATGTGGCCATATTTGCCTTTGCATATTACAGACTGTACGAACTACAAACATTGCTTCGACATGTGCAAAGTGTCACAGTTGGCAGAAGACGCCTTTTTAGTGTACAGTCTTCTATGTTATTTGTGTATTACTGGTGTCTTGATTGTTATCGTTCTTTAGAGACTTATGTTTTGGTGCTTTTATTTGCCTTCTAGTTCTTCGGAATAGGCTCTCATCCCTACTTTTTTACATACATGGTTTTTTCTTCTATTTTTATAGTTTGTAGCCCAAAACCCTTGAGTTTCTCTTTAAAAAGTTAATTTCACTTACTAGAAAGTGGGTCAATTGAGTTCTCAAGTATTTCAGAATCACACACTTGTGGGTCCAAGTCTTTCAAATCTTTTTCAGAATCAAAGAGTGGCTGGTTCTTGGCTGTTTCAAAAACCTTTGAAGAGTGGATCGTTTTCTTGAAACCATCAAACAACCGACAAAGCACTCATGGTTCTCTGGCCGGTTCTTGGACGTTGTGATGTTTTTGAGAATCACAGTTATATACCAAAACTGATTCTTTTGATAACCTATGGGGTATGTAGGTATAGACCCAATGATGGGGGCACGAGCCAAATTGTGGTCTAGAACCAACCTGGTTCTCATGCAAAGAATCAGCCAGGTATAACTCAGGGTGATACCCAACGTCATACCTAGATTTCAAGGCATATAACTTGGGATACCCATTTCACAAAGAATTAGGTCTTGTTTTTTTTAAATTAAAATTTGATACTGGAGTAAGTTATATAATTAATCTTCATATCTGGTTGTTGGGGGTCTAGGAGTAGGGAGTCTAAGTTTAGTTAAGGTTTAGGGTTAAGGGTGAAGGTGGGGTTTAGATTTAGGGTGAAGGTTGTGTTTAGGTTTAGTGTGCAAGCTAGAAGCATAATTTTTCACATGTCATAAGCATGATTATAAGGTAAGTACATTGTTTATAATGCTCATCATGTTGTTAGTGTTCATTATGTTTGTTTATTTTTTTAGGTACCACCACTATTGTTCATTGTGTTGTTGCTAGTCATTCATGTTCCTCACGTTGTTTTCCCTTTCTATGGTTTGATATTACTTCTACCTTTCTGTTGTCTTGCATGTTAGAATTTCATTGAAGGTAGAAGGTTAATGTTTGCAAGGCTTTAACAAAGAAAATTACATTTTTTGTATGTTTTTTCTTTCTCAAACTTATGTGATTTTTGTTCATTTTTTTCTTTTTATATTGAAAATGATGTGTTGATAATATGTTTGGATTTGTTTGTGCAAAACTAATTTTCAAATTAAAAACATTGTTTACAACTTTAACTTTTATCTTTTATTGTTAAAGGACATTTTGAAGCAATTTTGCACTTTACTTGCATAATGTCATTTGTGAAAAGTGAGACAACTTGTGAATAATTTGTGTGCATTTTCACATTCTACAAAACTGAAAATAATGTATTTGTTTAGTTTTTTTAATCCTAGTTTGTTAACGCATCTTCAAAATGGAACCAAATTTTGTAGATGAAGGACATTGTGATGTGTTCATCAACGAGAGTGAAATAAGATTAAAGGAAAGAAATGAAAATGAGAGGTTTCAAAAAAAAATCAATTTTTTAATCAAAAATGATGATACAATGCAATCTATTATGAAAAAATTGCATGAAGGTTAAAATGGGGACCCCATCATAGAAATTTTCCAATTTAAACATTTTTGTGTCACTAATGAACGATTAGTTGATGTTAAAATGCCATAAATCATGTGTTATATGTTTTGTTACAATAGACAAGCAGGTCATGCAATATTGGAACAAAGAACAAAGTTGAGGAAATGTTTCATTAAAAAACAATGTGGATGCAAACCATGGACTAATTGTTAAAACAATGGAGAAGAAATGAAGAATAACCTAAAAAGTCCATTTGAAAGACAGCTTACAAAAAAAAGGCCTATAATGAATGCAAGTGCAACCTCTAATTTTTTTGGGCCGTAGATTTGTACAAAAAGGATAATGTGCACTAGAAAGATTTTAAAAGAAATTTGGGTTTATTAATTATCAAAAACCATTTGCCCATTCCATTTGTTGAAAGTATTTGGTTAAAGAATTTGGTAATGCAATTATGCCTTCACATTGTTTTCCCCTCCAAAAAAACCTTTAATTAAGAACTATTACTTAATTTGGTTGAAAAGACAAATTAAACATATGTTTTACCAATCTTGGTAAAATGTGTTTCTAGTATTGCAAATTTAAAGATGAAGGTGCAAATTTAAATACCATGACAATTGTTTTGAAATCAACAATAAGCTGTGAAACTTTGGATGTGATGGAAAGCTTTTAGGGGACTTGCTTTGAACATGTTTATTCTAATGTTTGTCAATATGCAATTGTTGAAAAAAAAGTCTTTAAAGGCTTGAAATATGTTTCCATTAAATATGCCAAGACATATTTGTAGAAGTGTATTATATGGCTTAAAAAGTTAGGGAAAGGAGGACAAGAATGGATGAAGGCTTGAATTATTGTAGGCTTCCAACCTAGAAAACTGAACACACAAGTCAAAACAAGGTAAAATGCAAGTTATTTCATTTTGATTTTTTTCCCTTTATACGGTTTTGAATCTTTATACTCCAAAATGTTGTTTTTTTATATTAGAAGCAAACAAAGTGATCATGTTTCTAGAAACCTTTTGATTTGGAGTTGCCATTGCCTTTTATTATAACATGCAAACTAATCCTAAGATCATTGGTTGTGTGCCCCTCCACTCACATGACATATATCATAAATTAGAGTAAACATGTTGTTTCATGTTGTCATTAATTACATCTTAAACTAATACAAGGCTAACTTGGTTGTTGAGTGATGTTTTGAATGTAACCATATTCTTGAGCTTGAAATGAAAGGAAGAAATGAACTATCTTTTTTTATTGAATGCTTTGATTGATGGTGAAGATTTTGGCTTAACTTAAAGTTAGGAACTTTTACAAAGAACATTAAGAAGGTCATTGTGGTTATTGACTCTTTCATTTTTTTATTGCCCATATGATGAAAGAAAAGTTCATAATATGCTAGCATTGATGGTAAATTTCACATTCAAGAGTTTGAAATTGAATTCTTCTTTTATTGGTAATGAACATGGGGTGCCCATAGTTGAAAAGTATGATAGGAAATTCTAGTTTCTTATGTTTTTGAAGTCTTATAATCATTTGTCACCATTTCTTAAGGAGCTTGAACATTTTTAAAATGATGACCAGCAGTTGTGAACCTACAAAAGGAGCTTGTTAATTGAGAATTATTGATATTCCATAGATATCAAATGGACATGCAAAAGATAGTGAATGCCATTTGAAATGGTGGAGGAAACATGAAACCATGTTTGCAACTTTTGGCAAACTTTTGGCTTTTTAGTTCAACATATATCAAGAATTATAGGTTTTCAAATTGAAATTGAGAAAATGTATTCACTTGCTAGAATTTTCAACAATTTGAAAAGATGTTTACAATTAGACAGCCTTTGTAAATGATTTTTTGTGAATGAAAATAAACCAAATGATCTGAAGGTGGTTTGCAAGGTTACTAATAATTTTGGTAGATTTGATAGATTTTGAATTAGATTTAAAGTAGGAATTAAATGAGTTTGAAGTTCATTTGACTAAGATGAATTGAAAAAGAAGTAATTTAATTTTTTTGTCCTATATATTTTTGAGATGTGATCACATATTTTTGTTTAGATATTAAAACTTTGTAATGATTGTTAAAAAAAAAATAGCTTATGAAAATTGAAAAATAATTTAAAAATTTCATCGTAAAATCTGAAAGTGAAGTTAAAGAACTAGTTTACTATAATTGGCTAATCTAAATGAATTAAGAACCGGTTGTGAAAAAATCAGTTGGGCATAAGAAAAAAATAAAAATAAAGCACTCAACAAAGTATGAATTAATTTAATAAAATGTGAGAACCATAATAGGTGGTTAAGAAAAAAATTAACAATTGCCCAACATTAGTGTATATATGGTGGATAATCAAAGGGTATGTCCTTCTTTCTAAAGATCATCCAACATTTTTCAAAACACATTGCCCTTGGTGAAGGGAAAAGTTCCACTTGGTGGTGTGCCCTCTAGATACACTCAAAATTTTGTACTGATGTTTTACAAGCTTTTCACAGTAACACTTGATTCATATTTCTCAAATTGTGTGACCAAATTACATTGTTGCATACTTAGTCTTTGGGTTACAGCCAAAGCCAACAAAATATTGTAATACCTTTATCATTCTGGCAATAATTAAATTTTCTTCGCAAGAACCAAACCAAAACAGAATAATGCATTAAACTTTTCAGGTTGATAGCTCAATGGTATGATCCTTGTTTGATACCACAAAAGTCTCAAGTTCAAACCTGCTAGTAAAAGCCTTGTTTCATCCTCTCCCAAGTGAACCTAATATGAAAGCATTGGCAATAACTTGTAGGTAGTGGGGTTTGTGGTCATGTTCTTAAAAAAAAAAAAACAATAAAAATTCAATAAGTTTGACTTCATACCAAGATTTCTTAGAGCACCTCCACCCACACCCTTGATTTGGACCTTTGTCATCAAAACAATCAAACAAATATAACATTCAATATATAGTGTAAATTATTTCCCCATCTCCACAACCCACATTTAAACATGAATAAATGTATAAGGCTTATAAAGTATAAAGTGAGAGACTATTTGAATGTCATCACCAAGGCCAATCATTATGACTAGCCAATAAAAAAAATCATTCATTTTTTTTGGTGTTCTTGGAAGGCATTGTATTATGAGCATTTTTACATGTCCAAACTAGTGTGAGGATGGTTTTTTGATTTCCTAAGAACCATTAGTTTTGGATATTTGAAACATTTCAAAATCAAAGATGTTAGGTTTCATGAAAGAATTGATGTTATTTGACTTTATAAAAAAAAAAATGAAAACCATGATTATATATAATAATTGGGTACTTGATTGTTTGATAACCTAAATTTTAAACTCTCATATCCAACTTGATATCAATGATGGTTTGATGTAGCTTCTAATACCCACCCCCCACACTTGTCCAAACTTGAGTTTCATGCCATTTGATTGCTAGGTATACTTCACCCATAATATAGTCTATCTCCCATTTTATTGTTGAGGCTAGTGGAAATGATGATGAAACCTCGACAAATTCCATTAAACAAAGCACCCAAAAAAGGGGGAAAAGAAGGAGCAAAGAAAGAGGACCCAAATCCAAGCCAAAAGAGCATAACCCAAAGTGGGTCACTAAGGGGCATTGGAACAAATCATGTTCTAGAACCCCCACCAATTACAATAAACATATTACAAAGAAAAAAGGATGGGATATTTGAAAGAGTAATAAGCTTAGAAAATTCCTCATTTGCAATGATATCACACCTCAAAATAGAGGTGGAACAAATCATGTTCTAAAGCCCCCACCAATCACAAGAAATATATTAAAAAGAAAAAGTGATGGAATATTTGAAAAGGTAGTAACCTTAGAAAAGTCTTCATTTGCAATGATAGCACACCTCAATTTAGAGGTGGAACAAATCATGTTCTAAAGCCACCACTAATCACAAGAAACATATATTTTTTAAAAGTGATGAAAAACTTGAAAGAATAATAGGCTTAGAAAAATCTTCACTTGCAATTGATAGCATAGCTCAAAATGAAAAAGAATTAAAAGGGGGCCACTGGAACCCTTTGCTAACCATGCCATGTTAACACATCAATGAAAAATATCATTCACTTGTTGGTGCAAGCAACCTAAAACCTTTATGGCAAAAGGAAAAGACACATTTGTCAGGTGTCAATGGTGGTAAAAGCCTTCTTTTGCTTAAACTACCATTGTCATGGTCACCCCATAAGCAATTCACAAAACCAAATTTGCTAAAGTGGGATCGGCAATGACATCATCAACCAAAGGGTGAAAGCACACCAGGGTTTCACAATTTTGACAAATTAGAATCCCCTTTCAAAGTCCATTTCTAATGTAGTTGAAAATTGGTTTAAAATATGAAATATTTAGATGATATTGAAAGTAACATTTTTTCCATTCCCAATTTCAAATCATGATGCTATAAAACATATAAAAAATATCAGAAATTTTTTTAATTTAAAAATTCCTTAAAAAGCTTTTAAAATAATTATAGTTTTTGGGATTTTAAAAAGTCCATAAAATAATAATTAAAATCACATTCCATTCATTCAATGGACCTTTAGTTTCTTAAACATAATTCACCCAATATCCCAAACTTTCAAAGACATAAAAGAATAACACATTATAAGATAAAAGTCCATATCCATGAATTTTGTAGGTGTGACAAAAAATGTGAACAAAATTCAAAAGTTCATTACTTATTAGCTATCCATGATTTTGATTTTATTTTTTCATTTTTGGAAATTGATTATGATAGATTTAAATAAGCGAGTCATTTTTCTATTATTTCAATGAATTCGATGATACAAGAAACATCCTTGTCCAATGTGTCATGTAAAAAGGAAAAAGTGAAAGCAGCAAATCCCAATGGGACACCCAAAACCTTGATAGTGTTTGAAAGGTGACAAAAATTGATAAGAGCAAAAAAGCCAAGAAACAAATCAAATGATGACCAAATTAAACATTTGCAAGGCTATACCAAAAATGCCACAAAAGCCAATTGAGAAACAAAATGTTCAAAAACAAAATGAATGATAAAAACAAGGCCAATGATGTGAGTGTTGACAACAAGGGAAAGGAAAATACAAGAGGGAAAAACCCATGTTGAACATCATAATGCTCAAAAATGAATTAATGCAAAAAGAACGGTTTGACAAATGGATCACCTTGGTAGATGCCCATCAAAGAATGGATGATGGACATTTCTCCCAAAAGAATGTGGTGGCTAAAAAAGAAAGGAACATGTTGGGCATAAAAGGACTAAACAAAAGGGAAAAATTGAGACAATTGGCCTTTTACCACATGAAGTTATAAGGTGAAATTGTGAAAAAAAGAGCTAGTCATGCCAAAGTTAAAGCCTTTTTCAAGGACTACATTTTCCACATGGCAATTTTCTATTGGTTTATATTACATTTTTCACACAATTTTTCAAACTGAATATCAAATTTGAACCAAATATGATAGATAACATGATAAAAACTTAACTTTTTTGCATCAAGCCTTACACTATAGTTAAATCTATAACTTTACTTTCAACTATGATTACAAATTCAAAACTATAATAATGCTTAAGGCTTTTTGAATATCAAAATCTAAAAAGGTATCTATATTTTTATTTTTTGAATTTTTTGAACACATGGATCCCTTCTTGTGGAATATATTAAAGTTCACAAAAAAATCAAAATGATTTGGTGAACATTTGATAAGGAAAAAAAGACTTTTGAAACAAAAAAACCACTTGTCCACATGTTTTTCTTTAGTGTTTTAAACTTATAAAAGGACTCTTGAAACATAGCAAATTTTCATGATAATTTTGTAATTGCAACTTTGAAATTATAAAAACTTATTTGAAAAATTAAATGATTTTTCTGATATATAGTGTTCCCATGGTGATTTTTCAAATTTTCAAAAACTAATTTTTAAAGATTGTCCACACATTTCGTGGTTCCTTATTTCATGCTTTCACCTTATTGAAAATGGTTATTTGAAAAATGGTGTTGAAGCATTTATGACATCCAACTATAACACCACCTAATCAAGATGGATGTTTAGAATAGCTCAAACACCATAAACCATTGTTGCACACTCATCCATGATTACCACACCAATTTGATGAAATGATGAGTAAAAAAAATGTCATGAAATTGCAAACATAAAGCTTTACTCACCAACCAATACAAGACCTCACCCATTGCAATTGGTTGAATGTCTCCAAAATGTTTAGCAAAAACCAAAAGCTTGGTAACACTAAGAGCCTAAGCATGACCTTCGGATATGACATGTAGCGACACGAGAGCTCACTTGGAAGAGTTGTCATTTGAGTTCTTGAAATAAAAAAGGTCTCATAAATGCTTGAAAGCTAATACTTAAAAGACAACCATTTGAAAATGAAAGTTGGCCTAAAAAAGTCCAAAGAAAGCTCCAAGTTTGAATTAAGTTGAAAATCCACCTAAAAATTCAAACAAGGAACAGAAAAATCCAAAAGATGAAATACTTACAAAGCACTAATTTTTGAGGAGGTTAGGGCCAAGGAAAGGGGCAATGTTATTTTATAAGATACCTCCCATTTTATAATTGGAAACAAATTATGTTTCATTTTAGAATTAAAAAGAAAGACCAAATGACTATAAGAATGTAAGAATAGAAAAAAAAATGGTGACCCTTTATTTTTCAAACTGAAAATGAAATGGTGCACATGTCAAAATTTATTCAAAAATGATATGAATCCTTAACCTAATTAATGATAGAACAAGCCTAACTATCCATAATTCCTAAAGAAGCAAAGATAGTAACTAAGTTACATATTTTATCACTATATAGGTAATGTTTCTAAATCACCAATGCAAATGAAGTGTGATCTTTTAGATCTAGATGGGATAACACACAATACATTCTACTTGAAATCCATCATTATTTTCATTCACGGTTATAAATATTGGAAAAATTGTGTTTTGCATGTTATTTTTGAATTATCCCCTTGTCACAAAATGTTTTTTTAGATGTTATTTGAGTGAATTTTTACAAATTTTATGTGTAGAGTAGAACTTGTGTGAACTTTTATTATTCTAGTAAAGTCTGTGTCCAATAGTTTTACAAAATGTAAATACTTGTTTTCTTTTTTTTTTATTGTGATATGGGGTTTAAAAAAAAAAGGGTGAAGTGTTTTGCAAAAAGGAATGCCCACTAAAGCAGACATTGTGTTCTGAAAGACCCCACAAACAACAAAAATAAATGATGGGTAAGGTGCCCTCTCGTTACAATAAAACAACCTAAATACGTTTTTATGTATTGTGGAAGAAACCCAAACCCCTTCCACCTATGAATGCATAGAACCTAATGAGGTAAGATAAATGCCCTTCATACAAGGAAAAGAATTTCCTTTCTTCATAAGGTTGTCCATACAAGCACAATAGACCACCATATAAGGGCAACAAATGCACACATTCTACCAAGTTATAAAATGCTTTCCAAATACATTAGTGCATTTTGGGGAGGGCTTATGATGTTTAAAACCAACCCAAAAAAAATTGGGGATTTTACTATTATTCACATGCTCAAGGTACTAGACTAGTTCTTTGGTTGATTCTTGGTTAAGTTCTGAAATATTTAGACTACATGTTCAAAATTTTGTAAAAATTGAATTTAAATCCAAAACATGCATTTGGCTTCTTGTTGAAGTGTTTTTAAAAGGGCGATAGGTGAACTTTACTTTTTAGGCAAGCTATTAATTTTCGTTTCAATTGGTCTTATGTAACAATTAATGCACAATCTTTTGTTTGAAGGTGCAAATGGGTTAATAGGAGCCACTGCCACCCCCCCTTAAGAGATTGTTTTTTGAGGAATATTCTTGAAATATTTTTAGAATTTTTTTCAATAAATTCTTTTTTAATTCTTTTTTGAAAAATAACCCTATTTTTTTAGGGTTTGTGTTAAAAATTTGTCAAAAAAAATGTCATTTTCAAAGTTTTCCGAATCCATTTACAAGTCCTTTTACTACTTAAAAACATTGGTTACAAGTCCTTCATTATTTTTGAAGGTTCAAATGTTAATTTCATATTTTGAACATTTATAAAATAAAATATTAGATTTGATAATGTGCAAAAAGTTTAATTTATTTTCAAGTTAAAATTCTTTTAAAAAACAATTGTTGTAAGAAACACAAAATGAAATAGTGGTTACGAATGTTTTTGGTTCCTATTAGCATAACTGCACCCCCCTTAGGCAAAATAAAATAAAAACTAAGCCTTTTCAAAATAAAAAAAATTGAACAACAAGGGATTTTACAAGGTGCACAATCACAATAACTTGTTCCACAACAATAATAATTAATATTTTTGAATTTTCATGTTTTTGTCTATGAAAAATGTATTAATGTTACCAGTTCTCAAAATATTTTTATATGATATCTTTTGTAATATATTATGAAAACAAAGAAAACAAGTTGGATCAAATCTAATAAATAAAAATAACACACATAAAACATTATAATTAATGATTTTGGTTTTTTTTCAAATTTAAAGATTTGAAGTGTTTTCCAAATGATGGAACCATGTACAATAATTATTGACACCATATGATAATGATATGTCATGATCAAAAATAATATTTTTTGACCATTACATAAATGATGGATTTTTAATCCCATCATTTTGTATAACCAATCGTAGTTTTCCACATCATCGTAGCAAGCGTTCCACAGAAAGAAATTAAAATTTTTATGATTTCATATATGATTGATTTTGTAATCACATTGAACATTATATGACTAAAAACCATTGCTTGGATGAAGAAAAGTGGTAAAGGACGACAAGAATGGCAGAAGGCATGTGAAGTTGTGGGGTTGCCTTCACACAAATTCAATACTTCTATAAAAACTTGTTCAAAGTGCTTCAAGAATCATCCTATTTCAAGAGATTTTTGAATTGAAACATGTAATTGTTCTTTGTTATGGAAAACAACAATAGTTGACCCTACAAGGTTGTATGCCAAGTCTTCAAATTTGGACAATAGTTTAGGTTGTTGTCAATACCCTATTCCTTGTGGTTCAACAATGTTTGTTGAATCAATCAAGGATATTGGTTATTTTTTAATGCCCTTGTCACGTTATCACTTGTATGTCAATTATGGGTAGATGGTTTGGCACTTGACTTCAATGAAACCTAGGATTTTGATGGAAAGCTTCAAGTCTTTCAACCAAACATGCAAAAATAAGTGGTATAAATGTTAAACTCTCTTTTTTCATTTATGGTTTCTTTTCAAAAAATCAAAATTCACAATATGTTGGCAAGAAAAAAACCCATCAAATTGCAAGTGAATATGACTATCAAGTATTGCGTCTATTCCTTTAGTTTTATGCCTCAAAGTTCTAAAACCATTAGTTTATATGACTTTTTGGAGTTTAAAGAAAAATGGCATCATTAGTGATGAAAGAACAATTGAATCATTTTGAGATCAAAAAAATGATAAGAAAAGAATGTCAAGATCTATTGGCATGGTGAAAATTACATGAACAACATTTTCCTTATGGGTGGTTACAAGGTAGGGTGATTCATGTTTTCCATCACAATGCAATTTTTTGCATAGTGTCATGCATTTACATGTTACTAATATGCCATAAAATCAACAATATACCAAATTTGTGATTATATTTAAATTTTGAACTTGAATAAAAAGACATTTATAAAAATATGTATGCATCAAATATATAATAATGGATTTTTGAAGTTGAAAAGTATGGATTAGTTTTTTATATTTGCCTCTCTATATATCCACTTTTATATATGGTTTTTATTTGAGATATTTTATAAGGATTCAACATATGACATATTAAAAAAACATTAATTAATATTAGAAAAATTCATGAAAGTGGAAGATGACATGATAGAAAAAACAAAAAGAAAAAAAGGAATTAACTAATAAAATTGGGCTTTTCAAGTTGGACAAAACATTTTAGGCAAATTTTGCAATTCCTTGTATTGTGTCAATTTTTAAATTTTATTGATGGGTTATATTTACTTTAAGTTGTGATGTTAAATTATTATTTTTCTTTGCTGCAGATCTTGGTATAATGGTATAATGGGGCAATGGAGGTTGGAGCTTTGAAACCTTAACCCTAGGATATGGTAAATCCTAAAAAATTGCTAGAATTCATGTTAGGGTTTTATTTTTAATGCCACATTGCTTTAGGATTTTCTTGTACCCTAAATTAGGGTTTTTGGGCTTTGAATTTTGGGACTGAAATACAATGTTTTAGGGGTTTCAAATAGGTTTCTTGGGGGGTTGGAATAGGGTTTTTTTGGGTCTGAAATATATTTTTAAAAGATCTAACTTAGGAATTTTTTGAGAATCTGAAATAGGGTTGATGGGGGATTCAAATAAAGTTTCTTTGGGATTTTATATAGGCAGATTTGGGGGTCTTTAAGGATGACAATAGGCCATTCAAGGTGATAGTTACAATTTCAAAAACCCTTGACATGGGACCACATGGCAATGACAAAAAAAACAAAAGGTTCTAGTCCTTCATAAAGATATTTAATGTAGATTAGGGTTTAGAAATAGGCTAGTTTGTATTAGTATAGACTTTAAAAACATGTTAATCATTTTTTTTTCTTAGAATAAAAGTTCAATTTTTTTTTGTGTAGTTCATTTTAATATTTTGAATCTTAGAATTGGAATTGGAGATTACCCAAAACCAAAGATTATGAAACCGAGAATTAAAATCGACCAGTATGAAAATTTTAAACAATCAAAACAAAAATCACCCCCTAATTAAAAACTGGAACCAGAACCAGGTCCCATATTTGGAAAAATGAAAAACCAAAACCAAACCAAAACTAATCCCTTGAAAAATGTTAAGAACTGAAACTGAGGGGTCCCACTAGAACCTGAGAACCAACCAACACTAATTGGTACTTCTCATCTGGTTTCTTTGCTTTTGGATGCCTGATTTCTCCCATCTGGTGCTTGGTGGATCTGGTTGTTTCTTCTTGTGAATTGTGTGAATCCATCTTGATCAATCACCAAGTTAGGCCTTTGATGGGGTCTCTGAACTGGGCATTTTCCATCTGCTCTCCCGCCTAGTCGTTCCTTCAATCCTGGTCTTCTCTTTGTCCTTACCCAGGTCATCTTGCTCAATCACTTCTTATTCCACCCACTATCAGTTGTGTTGCAATTGTCATTCCTTTTTGGTACTTCAATTTTATGTTCATTGATCTTCTCCCCATGTGTATTGTTCTATCATCATTGATTTTCTCCTCATGTGTGTATTGATTGTTACTACTTGTTGTAGGATTCTTTCCTGTCAAGGTGTGCACAATCCTCATCAGATGTTCCAATCCCATGCAGGGATCTTGTTATAGAAAATCTTTGAAATGAAGGGTTTGTACAAACCAAAAAAATCATTTTCAGAATCAAACCAGAGGTTCTAACAAGTTTTCATTTCAAAAAATAAAAATAAAAATGGAATCAAGTTAATGTTCTTTTCAAGATCAGGAACCAGACAACATAGGTATTTTTATATACCTGTCTCAAGCCAGTGGAAAATCAGACACAAGACTGGTATGAAAGGTGTAAATAAGACCCAACACCGGAACCAGACTCCTGTGAAAAATTTGAAAAGTGAGAGGACCATGGGAGGATGTTAAATCAGCTATGGTCCTTGTCCAGACCAGATCCTAAGACACATCTTGGTGCTGCCCTCTTAGTGTTGTCTATTACATACTCAAAGGGTGTAAAGCAGGACCCAAAATTTGTGTCTGGGTATCATCCATCAGACCAAGGGCAGAGAAGAGAAAAAAAGGACCCCTCATTGCTGATTTAACCTTCTCCGAGGAGGATGCTGGTAAAATGTATACGCTTCAGAAGCCAATTCCAGGCCAACATTCATTTATACCTTAGGGGACTTGGATAATCTCAAGCCGCTGCCTTTCGAGAGCATTTTGCACAGCACTGGATGGTAAGCGATTTTGATTGTGGTGAATTTTTGCTATTATCTGATTGTCTTGAGAAAATTTGGAAACATGTGTTTTGTCAGTGTAAAATGTGGTTTATGAGCAGAGAGAACATGTCACTCGCCTGCCAGGGCGAAGCCTCTTGCCTGCTCTCCCTAAGATCTAAGCCAAAAGCAATGATTGCAGCAAGTTTGGTTGATTAAAAATTAAGATTGAAATTTGGGGACAGTCATAATTATCACCATTGTCTGTAGTTGCCTGTTTCCATTGATGGGATTCAATTTGTGGGGCCCAATTTTGTGTTCAATGTTTCTGTAGTTTTCTTAATGCTCTCCTAGCACCTGTAACAACGGCATGACACTCTCTTATTAAAAAGGTGTCTGAAAAGGAATGATATTGGGCAGAACAGTACTGAATACAGAATACAAACTCATCGCGTGATGCAGGCTTGCTCATGCCCATGTGAAGTCTTATTAGCCTCTTTACAGGATGGCTGTCATAACGATTTTGTTTTGGTCCCACTGACAGACCTGATGAACACTGATTGTTACCTTGGAATGTGCTAGGCCCTGTGCATCAGTGATTGATTTCACAAGAGTGGCTCAGGAATCATGGTATGCTCCCCTCCCTCGTTAAACTTTGTGAGCTTGTTGTTTTGTGTCTGCATGGTTCATGTTCTGCACAAAACAAAAAGTTTGACATGTCTTGCAAGTTTCTAATGACATTTGAACATTAGAATCAAAACCACCATGGTAAGCAAGGAAGATTTTGTTATTATCACTAGCTTACTTGTTGCTATTCAAGAAAATTCTATAAGTTTTTATTTATTTTCAACTTTTCAAGTTATTAGTCAAACCTTGTAACAAAAACTAGGCAAGCATAGCGAACTTTTTTTTGACACCCCCACAAAGTTCAATGTGAAGGATTTTAAATATTTTACCAAAAGCATGTGTGCAGGATTTGATATACATTTTTGGATTGAATTCAAAATGAATTTGTGGGTTGTAGATGGAGACCAAAAAATTCCCTTATTTAGTGATGTATTTTGGGTGATGATCATCCATAAGCCAATTTAGCCAATTTTGGCTATTAAAAAAATCTGAAAGGAGAAAAATAAATTAGGATCCTT
>Ga0116228_10001966_pt1 | contig 17453 bp, 18 predicted proteins | sample S1TSphfallax_2_FD_89694 | JGI IMG/M metagenome (GOLD analysis project Ga0116228, IMG submission 89694) | Host-associated microbial communities from peat moss isolated from Minnesota, USA - S1T2_Fc - Sphagnum fallax MG | ecosystem: Host-associated > Plants > Peat moss > Unclassified | place... | reverse complement strand
GGTTTTGGGCATTGAAGTTTTGCTCCATACCCCAAAACCATGAATGTGATCAATTTTGATGAGACAACATGCAGGGTTTAGGGTTTTGCTAAAACTGGAATGTATTGAAGAAGCTTGATTCCCACTCAAATGGTTTGTGGTGGATGTTGTTTGAAAGTGTGGTGGGGATTATTCGTGAAATTTGCACACATGCTTTTGACTCTCAACTGGAAATCATCTTTTTTGGCGTAATAAGTAAGTTAGCACAAACCCAAACTTTGGGCTTTCCCAGCCAACTCTTTTGTGTATAAAAATTGTGTGAAGTATTGAGGAACCTACTAGCATACACTTTCATGCACTTTTAGAAACCCTAGGGTTTTGCAAAGCTTCCTTGAAAATTGAGGGAAAAAAATTGCTGTGAACTTTTTTTTTGGTTTTAGGGTTTAGGGTTTAGAAACCCTAGGGTTTTGCAAGCTTACTTAGAAATTGTTGATAGTTTTTGGTTTCAAATTAGAACTAACATTATTAGCTTTTAGTACTTTTGGAAAGCCTAGGGTTTTTAGTGACATCCTTATGGGAAAAAAATTGTTGAATATTTTTTTTCTTTTGAGTTAAATCTAGCATGAATTTTGGTACTTTTTGAAAGGCCTGGGGTTTTAGGGGATTCCTTGGAAATTGAAGGGTTTTTTTTTAATAAATTTAATAAATTTATTTTTTAAATAAATTTAATAAATTTATTTTTTAAATAAATTTAATAAATTTATTTTTTAAATAAATTTAATAAATTTATTTTTTAAACAAATTTAATAAATTTATTTTTTTAATAAATTTAATAAATTTAATTTTTTAATAAATTTAAATTTAAAAAAATTTAAAACTAGAACCAAGTTTCATACTTTTGGAAACCCTAGGGTTTTAGTCAGAAATTGAGGGAAAAAAAATTTGTTGCCGAATAACAAGATGGGTACTACCACTGGCCATCATAACCCATGGTTGGAAATATTCCCATAAATAGGGATCGGGAGACATCGAGGGTTAAGTTAAGGAGCCAGGACCCTTGATTAGAAGGAATATATATATTTTAAAGACTCGGGCTTCATATATCCCTTGCAATAAGAATTTAAAAAAATAAAAAAATTGTTAGGGTTTCAACCCGGTAATGAGAATATTCACGTGGCCCGGCCGGGGATATAATAAAGAATATTCAGGTTGCCAAAGTTTGAAAAGCCTTGGGGGTGAACCAGCACCTACACTGGTTTACCATGGTAAAAAAGCCCGAGTTTCCTTTTGGGTTTCATTTAACCATGGTAAGTATCCTGTCTGAAGGGTCTCTAAAATCAGGGTCTCCTATAAGGCTCACTTTAGACGAGGGTCCAGGGTCCAATTTCCTTAGGAACCAATTTAGAGACTCATTTGAAGCAAATTGAATCCTTAGGAACCAATTTAGAGACTCATTTGAAGCAAATTGAATCCTTAGGAACAAATTTAGAGACTCATTTGAAGCAAATTGAATCCTTAGGAACCAATTTGGACCCATTTGAAGCAAATTGAATCCTTGATTTTTTCCTCCAACAAAACAGGTGCCCATTGTAGGTTTAGGACCCTCAACTGGCCACTTTTTGGGTCTTGGACCCTCCTCGTTTAAAGGCCTTGGGGGACCAATTTAGAGCTTTCAACCAATAAAATTGCTTGAATTCATTGGTCCCTGGACCTTGGATCCTTGTCTAAAGTGGGGCCTAAGCCCAAATTTGACATTTGTTGGGTTTACTTTCAAAGAGAGTTCACTTAAGAAGGTGGTGAAGGTACCCGTGTAGGTGCTGGTTCACCCAAGGCAGGGATAAGAGAGTCCATGCTCCTCTCCTCCTCCTCCTCCTGCTGTTGCATGGACTGTTGATTCTTTGGTGAATTTGCTCATCAGTTTGTGTAGAAAAACCGGATATTATTATTATTATTTGTTGCTGTTTGTTGTCTGTCGATTTGTGTTCACAGCTGAAAAAAAGTTGCACAAAAATTGTGTTTGTTTTTGAGACATCTACGTACGAATCCGCAGCTTTTCTTTTCTCATCATATTTCCACTGCTTTTCTTGCACCTACAAGCAAACAGACCCGCAATCGTTGCAGGAAGGAAGCAAGCAAAAAAGCGCACGAGGAAGAAGAAGGGCAAAGAGGCCAAGAGGGAAATGCAAGAATGCAAGAGCGAACAGCATAGGCTTTGTATGATCTTGTTGGAAAGGTGTCAGTCAGTCATTCCGTCCGTCCGTCCGTCAGTCAGTATGGGCAGCAGAATCGGAGAAGAAGAGGACTCAGCTTTTGTGGAGTTGTTTTTCGACGAGCAAAACAAAAAAAAGAAAAAGAAAAGAAGACGGAAAAAAATAAAAATACAAGCCTTCTCAGCAAATGGCGACCATGTCATACAGAGAGAGAGAGAGAGAGAAAGAGAGAGAGAGAGATCTTGAAAGGACGGAAGGAAACAAGACGCAGTCCACGCACTCGGAGAGCGGAGGGCCCCAGAAGAGGAACAGACAGCAACAACAACGCCAGTACACGACGACAAACGCGCAAGCTACTACCAGGTCTCCTTCTTCTTTTCCCCTGTTTGTTTCCACCTCCTTTATTGTCGGATCGCTTTCTGAGAGAGAGAGAGAGAAAATTCTTCTGGTTCGAAGTAGACTAGATGCATTCATTCGAAGAATTGGATCCAATTCTTGGAACGCAATTCTTTGGCCATTTGTTGCATTTGTAGTTGTAGGTGAGAGGAAGGAGCAGAGAGATAAAGAGCAATTCGAGTGAGTGTTGCTCTTAGAGAAGGTTTCGAAAGACCTGAGAGATGGAGCGAGAGACTTGCCAATGAGTGCTTTTGGTCTTCTTCCAGTGTGCTGCTGCAGTTGTGTGTCTGTGATGAAAAGACTTAGGAGGAACGATGACGATGTTGAGATTGTGATGAGAAGCAGAGATCGATAGAGGTCCTGGTCTTGAAGTTTGCAAGGGGGAGATAGATAGATAGATAGGAAGTTGTTGTTGCGATCTGTCGGAGACTTGAGAAGCTTTTGTTTGGGAATGGAGCAGCAGCAGCAGTGGCAGCAGGTAACAAACTGTGGAAGTGTTTTGGAGCTTAAGCATGCGGCCTCGGACTCAGTGAAAGGAAGAAAAGAAGAAAGAGAAAGCGTTGCAGCAAGAGGAGCATCATCATTGAAGAAAAACTCGTCCTATTCAATGGCCAATTGTCGTGGACGCAGCCGCAGCAACAAACGCTTCTTAGGCGTGCGGCAACGACCGTCAGGGCGCTGGGTAGCGGAGATCAAAGACACGACGCAGAAGATACGCTTGTGGCTTGGCACCTTCAATTGTGCTGAAGACGCAGCTCGTGCTTATGACGAAGCCGCTTGGATGCTCAGAGGCAGCAACACACGCACTAATTTCCTTCTGCCGCCGCCGCAGGCACCATCCTCATCTTCTGCTAACAACTTCTCTCTTTTGCCTTCCAAATCTGCACGTCTCCTCCATCGCCGAAGAAGCTCAGCAGCAGCCGCGAAGCTTGAGAGCACTGAAGAAGCCGATGCTGCTGCAGCACATGTTGCTGCAATTTCTGCCGCAGCAGCAGCAGCTGCTGCCTCCACCAAAGAAGTGGATTCTTCAGAAACAGATGATTCTCTTACTTCTGCAGCTTTTGAGGTTGTGCCTACTACTCCAAATGCTCTTAAAGTTGCCATTACATCAGGTGCCTCAGAAACAGAGGATTCTCTTGTTGCTGGTGCAGAGAGGGAATTATCATACAGGAGTAGCAGCAGCAGCAACACCAGCAGTGCTAGTGATATGATATCAGACTCCACTTGGAGCTATAGCTCCACAGAAGAAAGCTTAACAATATTTCCAGAGATGGATCATAAGGAATGGTTGAAAGCATTTAGTGCAACAGAAGAGCAGCAGCAGTATCTTGAAGAAGGTGGTGCTGCTATGATGTCAGACAGCAGTTGCAGTAGCAGCTACAGATCAATGGAGGAGAGCTTGATGATAAGCTTTCCTGAGATGCCTGGCAACAGGGTATGGCTGGAACCCATTAGGCGAGAGCGACAGTATCTGGAGACAAAGCCCCTCCAAGAGGATGATGATGAAACATCTACTGGTTTTGTCGCTACTGCTGCTGAAGACAGCTCTGATGAATTACAGTACTACACCACTTCCTTTGATTTCTCTGCCACAGATCTGGAACCGCTGGAGAAGGTGCCAGACACAAGCAGTCTAGAGGATCCTGCACTCTCAGATGACACCATGTTACTCAATGAGCATTTCTTAAGGATGAAGGTTCAATGCTCAACACCTGCCACACTGCCCGTCTGTGTTCCGAATGCCTTCCAGGAGTGCTTGCTGCTTTCATCATTGAGCTTTCCTGCAGGGGAGCAAGGAGGTGGGGAGAGTTCTAGCCATGACCAGTTGATATGGAATTCATGGGATCTCTCTCCCCTCTGCTTGGTTTCATAAACCCCACTAAAAAAACTGCAAACCCATAGGAATTTGATGATAGAGAATTGGATGTTGAAGGTGAAGAAGGTTGTAATGATTTTATAGCATTAGGCAGCAGTCTCTGCACACAGTGTTTGAAATATGTGGATGCAATGCTGAAGTATGCATAAGATGTCATACTTGAGCTGGAGCTTGGAACCACGTAAAGCTGTGCTCATAGTGTGCAAGAAGACAACGACACGCTTGGAGCTGGAGATCGGAACCAAAGCTTGCTTGAATCTGCAGGAAGACACCATACTTGGAGCTGGAGCTTGGAACCAGAAGCTGCTTGAATATGCCGAAGAAGACAAGATCCTTGGAGCTGGAGCTTGGAACCAAAGCTGCTTAAAATATGCCAAAGAAGACAACATACTTGGAGCTGGAGCTTTGAACCATAAAGTGTCCTCCACTTCTAAATCTTGCATCCTGTAGTGCATGAAGATGAAGGGTGAGAACCTTCTTCCCAAACACATAACAACACTACATAAAAAACAGAAGTGAAGGGGAACACTTCCATCCAGGATCCTCCTGGCTGATATTATGCAACTTGTAATCTTTAAAAAGGGTCATGGTTAGGTGATTCACCTCTAGGTTTGTCAGGTGATATCACTGGTGACAATAAATCAATTGTCAAGTAATATCAGTGGTAACAACAGATTTGGGTATCAGCCACGTATAGATTTTGTGTGTACCCAACACCCAGTTTTTCTTATCTTTTCAACCTGTTGTGTGTGTGTGTGTGTGTGTGTGTTTGTGTGCACAGCCGTGTTGTTGGAACCTTGATTCTAATCTAATCTCTCTATTGCTGGTTTCTTGCTCAATGATTTCATTTTTGCATTGTTTCCTGCGTAATTTCTTTTGCTATGCGTTGTTTCTGCGATCTATTTGTACCAATGAAATCATGTGATGCACATTCTTTTGTTACAGGACTCTCTCTGAAAGCCAACACAATTGGAGCTATGTATGTGCAGATAGTACACATATCTGCAGATCCCAGTTATGTCAGAAGTTGGTGAAAGGAAGGAAGGAAGGGGAGGTGGGGGGTGGGAAGGGGTCAGACTGGTAGGTAGATTGAATAAGTACAGAGACAAATTCAAAGCGTCCTTTTCACAAGAAGTTAAAGAATTGCAAACAATAGACTTATCCGTAAAGTCACCCTGTCTTCACCCTCTGTTTCACCCCCTATCCCCTCTTTCAGTGGTATCTGCAACGTAATGAAATTTTATTAAATCTTAGTATGAAATGCTCAAACTCAGCATTTTAATGCACAAGGTTCGAGAGTAACTATAGTAGTTGTACAGGTAGGAGCACTGAAAGTATATGTAGCAGAGCAGTGGAGGCGCTCAGGTAAAATGAAAGACAGGATGAAACTCAGTTCATCATCAAAATTGGTGGAAAAACTAGTTTGAGTCCCACTTATTTCGTTTTGTAAAATTTCATTGTGCCCAAACTGGCTGTTCTTGCCCCCTAGTCGCAGGACTTTACGAATAAATGTAATTGCTTAAGAAAAAACATTTTTGAATAGAGAGTATATAGAATAGGAATAAAACACAAAAAAAAGTATTTTCTGTCCACACACACCATCAATCTGGACTTGTTGATTTGCATTTTGCATGTATATATAGAAACTAAAAAATTAATTTATGTCATTCAGTCTTACGGCAATCAATGACATGTCAATGTTTACTAAAAAAAATCTTAGTGAATTGTTGAATTTCAAGTTTATTTCAGAGTCTGCATTAACTCATGTATATATATATATTTACAAATCTATTCTTGTGTTAATCAAGCAAAGAATATGAAATATTAATAATAAACATAACATTTATTTGGACATGCAATTATATTTAGACTATTTCATATTACATTCTATAATGTTTTCACCCCATAATACTTTCATAAATCTCCCAAAGTTTTCATTGGTTTTTTTGGTTGACTATCTAATACTCACATCCATAATCATTAAATTATTATTTCTGCAACATTGCCACCTTGCAATACCCACATTACATTTTCAAATTTTTCATTAATTTTTTTGGCTAATGGTTGTTGTCAACTATGCAATATCTACATATGTGAGTTTTAAAACATCAACTAATATATCAATCAATTATGTAATATGTGTATGCTTACATGTATTCTCAATTTAAAATTTGTTTATATGTGAGTATTGCAAGTGTCATGTTCCACATGTGGTTTTATCATAATACCAATGTGTGTATTGCATTTTTGAGGTCCAAGGTACACCTAAAATAAACTTGGACCAATAAATGTTAATTTTAGCATGACCTTTGACGCAAGTATTGCATATTGGATAACTAATACAACTTGTTATTGGTGGATGAATTTATTGCATCGTGATTTAAGGTGGACTAATGAAATTTATCCTTTCAAAAAGGCATTGCAAAATTGTTTTAGAAGTTTAAAGAAATTCAATTCAACCTTAAATGCATTATTTTCTGTTATACCTTTGTTGATGATAATCATCACCTTCTATAATATCTTTATGATTTTTTTTTTGGTGTGTGAACAATACCAAAAATGTACTCGAAGAGTTTCTTCCTTTTCCAGCATATGCACAATAAATGTGGGACATAAGTAAAACTGAATGAGAGGTAATGGAAAGAAAGAACACAAAGAAAAACATCAAAAGACTTGTGAAACTGAGAATGTAGTAGTAAGGTGATGATTCATGTCATCATTGAAGAATTATATGTGTACAAGGGCACACAATGAAACACAATGAAGCCTTGGCAGCAGCTAGCTAGCTATTCAAACAAATCAGGTAATAGTACATGACACTTTGCACTATGTGTCTCTCAATACCTGGAGAAACCAGTAACACATTTTTACCAAACCAAATGCCATATCAAATCTTCAATTCCAGCAATCATGTGTATTTTACCCCCATGAATTTGATAAGTATGTATCAGAAGTTCCCAAATTATATATACAGGGAACCATGAATTTACCTATGTGTACCTGTTTTGTGGAGAACACCTTAGCTCCACAGCCATAGCAGGTTGATAAAAACTTCAATATTTCTCATGTAGACTTGTTTTCGGGGTGAAGTTGTTTTTCTCCACCTTTTTTTTCCTATGCACTGTAACCTGCAGAGATTGGGCTCCATAGACCAGAGCCACGACCACTGCAGGCCTGCTGTGCTGCTGAAGCCATTTTAGTAGCATCAATACCAGCATTGCAAAGATTTGCAAATGCCCGCATGTGCTTCATGCCGTACTGTGTGAGATGTCCGCAGCTTGACTCAAAGGTGCGTACCTGGATCCCAAAATTCCAAAGGTTAGAGAGGAAGAAAAAAAAGTGTAAGACAAGTTTCACACATGATAGGGGGGGACCATATTCAATTTAATGTCTCAGGAACAGAGAATCAGCAGAAGACCAGAAATATTCAAGCTGAGAATGAGCTGCATGGTTTGACACAGTGGAGAAATTGAAACCCAAGAGAGAAGGGGACATCAACAGGATGATCCAAAAACAGAACAGGGCCTTGGAATAGTGCTAGTTGTTATGTGACACAAGGAAAGAAAGTTGAATCAAGGACAATCTGACAGGAGAGGTTGAGTCAACTATCCAGACAAACTTGGGCTCCCCCAAGTTCTACAGAAATGTGTGACTGCAAACTCTTCTATGGATTCAATGGGTTTCAAAATTGTACCATTCCCTTGAGGCAATCCCAGTCATCCACTAGAACTTGCCCAGCAGGACGGATGGCATTCAATTTGGAAGGACCAGCCTCACTGCCAAAGAGGAGATTGCCTATGAGCTTGACACTGTTGTCAAGGTGAATGCGATGGGCCATTGTGTTCACCAATTCCTCCCCTGCTTTTGATTTCCTGGTTGATCCCACTGCAGCATTGTTGTACTGCAAACATGCAAGCCCAAGATATTACATGGGAACACCGCACTATCTCATTTGGTTTCTGATTTCCCCTTGTGAGTCAAATCAACAGAAACTGAGGCTTGCTCAAGAAAATGTGCAACTGGAAGACAACACAAAAAGATTATACCTTGTGCCAGAGGTGAACTAGATCAGCATCACGCTGATTCACAGCCAATTCCTTTCCTGCCATCAAAGTGTCAGCCAAGTTGACCCTAGGCAACACAGGTTTTGTCACATTCTCATTTGCAGGGTCGTAGCCAAGATATCGTTCCATCTCCTCAATAACCTTGTTTGTGTCTCCATATTGCATCACATGTGAACCTGTCCAGTATGTGAAATTCATTGAGGTTCTTGTTTTCACCTGCATTCAGACAGTTGCATATATGAGAAGGGGATATAAGGCAGCATGGACAGTACACAACCCACAGTTGTGGAATATTTTCTGCACTCCACTACTTTAAATCCTTGCTTTTGATGGAATGTAGAATACAAGTATTACTGCTCTCCACTTCCACTTGCATTCTGCAGAACCAACTATATCTATAGTAATTTGACAAGCAATCAGAAGAAAGGGATGATGATCCAATTTGACAAAGGCACTCAAGTATATTTATGGAACTTACAATGATATACTGATCCTCCAGTGTTTCTACTTTCAGGTTCTGAATCTCACTGCAAACCACAAAATAATGTCAGAATCATGCACAAGCTCATAGAACTATCCCTTCCTCCTCCACATCACAGAGTAGCGTGGGTACAACACATTATCCATGAGAAATCTGGTACTGAGACCAAATTTTAATCTCCGAGTCCCCTTGTGTCTGCTGCTTTAGGTGACAATTGCCAGGAATCTGCAAAGAATGGATCTTCTAGAGCAATAAGACAAACTAATACTGGCATCATCATGTCTTGAGCAGAAACTCACACATCTTCCATCCAAGCAACGCTGTAGAGATCCCCCAAGCAGGTTTCAAATTCTTGAGGAGGTGCTGGGTACATGCCGGGGCAATATGTTCCCCAGCTGCTCTCCTCTGCATTTGAGGCAGTGGTGGCATATATGTCCAGGCCCTCTGGCAAGAGTCCCTCAAAAATGCTCCCACTTTCACATGCCTCAATATATATCACCTAAGTCACACAAGCATACACATGTCAGATTAGAAAATATGTCATTTAGTTGCCTACAGTTCTCTCAGAATCCAAATTCCAGTGCTAGGTTATACTTTGACAGAAATTTTTGAGCATGGGGTTGACTCTTGGAGATACAAGAAACTGTGTTGATTCCTTAAAATCAGCTTTTGGTACTAGTACTTAGTGCAGCAAAAGACCAATAAATTTGTGAATACTTCAACAATTCAAAGTGGCCTGTTTCAACCTGATATCTTCCTCAGTTTTGAACTATTGCCTCAAAATGAGGTTACAATTCATGATGGCCAAACAGCTCCACAGTCAGAGATTGTTGAACTTATGAGTGAAATCCAGAGTCTCAGTGACATGAACTAACACTGCAGAAACAACAGTAACAGCACCTACCATTTCTTTGTATGTGCCAGCTGCATACTTCTTCTTCAGTGTCTCCACAAAGTCAACGGCATAGAGATAAGGAAAGTTTGGCATACCTGTGGCAAAGAAAACATTTAGCAAGCAATTAGACAGGACTCAATCAATTCTGTAGCAACAAGACATACTCCATTTCTTGAAGGCCAGCAAAGAGTCTTAGTAGCTTCAGGAGGAAGTTTCAGTAACATTTGATATCCACAGAAAAAGGAAAGCGCACCAAGAACTCCAGGGCCACCATGGTCTGTGTAGTAGATAAAGATGTGGTCATTCGGACCGCTATTGACCACCTTGCCACTGCCACCCTTAATGGCACTCTTGTCTCCCAGAATTGCTGCAAAGAAATTGTCGACTGTCACATTCTTCCCTGTGTAGTCCTGTACCAACAAACAAGTGCAAGATACTTGATTAGTAATTACATAAGCAAAACAAGCATGGAGAAACTACCATCTAGTAAAAAAGAAATTGCAAAATATGCAAGCATCAGTGGGACTAAAAGTGCTACAATTGCACTCTCTTGTTCTGTTTCCAGCAATAGTAATACAAAAGGACAACAGATCTTCTTTGAGAGTTGCAGAACACAAGCAGCTATAGGAATTTTCTTTGAGCAACTAGCGCAGGAATTTCCATGAGTGAATCCAGTGAAAATTTTGACATCAAGTTCTAAAATGGGTCACTCTACAAAATTGACTGATGATAGCTAGAAAGTAGACTGTAACAGGCCACAAGTGCCATTGAGAAAGAAACTAAAAAGGTTCAACCACTGCAGCTTCATGGAGAATCACAGGTATTTTACAGGAGCAAACCTCAAAACAAGCTGGGTATTTGCACAATAGCTGGTTCCAAGGCAATCATGAAAAACTGAAGTGGTTGGTCTTCAGGGTAAGGACATCAGACCTTGGGAACTCCATGGTAGACATCACTGCCTAGAGGATTGTTGATGATAGTGCCTGGATATGGATTTTCAGAGTCATATGCAATATCGTCATACATGAACACAATGATGTTCTCATCCTTCAACCCTCCTTTTTTCAGTATCTGGTATGCGTGGCATACATCTGCCTGTGGAACACATACCATTCCGACTACATCAGAATGGAAAATTGTTGGCATCATGGAGTGAATATTTTCACTTGAATCAAGGGTGAGAGGGCAGGTAATAAGGATTGGCTGAGGAGCAGCATCCCAGCTCGTTTCATTGCCCACTGACTGGCAAGCAAGAGCAGAACCAAAATTCACATCTGCAGCTCTTTCAGACCACATATAGACCGTGCACAGAAGTGTTGAAAGGAGGGGGGTTTTACCATAGGAATGCAAGCGTCAAATAAAGAAGAGAGGATACCATAACTTGAAGAAGTAAAATTCAGACAAAAGAAGTTTGAGGTATTCTTGGATCGGCGTTGCAGGAAGTGCCAAAACTACCTGATGACGGTAGTTGCCGTAACCATTTGATCCTGCAAGGAGCACGGCCCAACGGACTCCGGCCGCGCTTTCAGACCCCTGATCCTCATCCGTTGCAGTCGGCATCACGATTTTGCCGTCCCATATTCCACCTTGCCTGCCTGCTGCTGCGCTTACCACGAACAGGATTGCAAAGATGCTTGCCACCAAAACTCCCCGAAAGGAACCCATCACTTCTCCTCCGTCTGCTTCTTCAAAAGAGAACACACAGAGAGCTTCCTCTTTAACAAACCAGCTAATAATAACAGGTAATAATAAGATGCCAAGATTATCACCGCAATTGCAACTCTTCTTCACCACTAGTTCTTTTCATGCTGCTGGAACTCCAGTGCTGCGAACTGTCAGAGCAGTCGAGAAGGGAACTTAGAATTTATTTTTTCTGTCGATATCAACAACACGAGATGCAGAAACGTGTATCTGATAATACATCGTGACTCTAGAATCCTCCTCTGAAAATGCTCCGTTCTCTCTATTATTAGTCAATTATAGCAGAATTCCTGCAGGCGAGGCGAGAAACAGATGAACAATCGAAATTAACAAAGAATGATTCACGACCTCTGAATTGAGAAACAGTAGGACTATTTCTTCCTGCAAGGAAAAAGAAAACACAAATCTCTCCTTGAAACATACAAATCTGGGAGAGTAATAGTTAGACAGCAATGAGCAACAACTACAGAATAATAACAATGGGTGCTCAACAGTCGACCAGCGGCCACCGGCGACAGTTTGAAGCGAAGAAGTCTTCCTGACAAGAGAGGATGTAAATGAAGGAAAATTGAGCTGTTCTTAGACTCACAATTTCCTTCAATTTCAATCTTCACCGCGAAAACCATGTTCCTTCCTACAGACTCTTGAAGGAAAATAGAAAGAAAACGGATAAGTACGTACTTAGAACAGAGGCAGAAAGAGCACGCGGATAACAGACGCCTGGAAAATCTATTTCATAGCGCAAAACTCCTTACAGAGAACTTAAAGATCATGAGTCTAACATAACTTCTTGAAACACACAAATCTGGAAGTGTAAGACAGCAATGAGCTACAACTACATAATAATAATGAGCAACAGAACAGCGACCACCGGCGACAGTCTGAGCGAAGAATCCTCCCGACAAGAGAGGAAAAATAAAATACAATCGAGCAGTTCGTCTCACAATTTCCTCGAATTTCAATCTTCGAAGGAAAATCAAACAGACAAAGAAGGAAAATAGAAAAAAAAACTGAAGAGTACTAGAGCAGGCGGAAATTGTAGCACACAGATCACACTAGGACGTGCTTGAAACTCCTTACGAAAAGAAAAAAAGAAAGTACATCATGGCGAAGCAGAGTAGCACCGGGGCACAATGGCCACCACCAAAATCAAGAAACTTACAAGACTTGTCGTCGCTCCTGAGCGCTGAACGGACTTAATTCGGTTCAAAACAAGTTGGAAATGGAAGGAGGCGAGCAAGCCGCGGCAACAACTGGGGGATCTCAATCTGTTGAGAGTGAGAGAAGAGATGAAGCGCGATTGCACATTGGCAGCTGTCGCGCGCTGTGTTCTTGTAGTCCGCCATCACGAGAGCTTGCAACGGCCGCTACCTCCAAGGCTCGCCGAGGGGGTGGTGGTGGTGGGGACCGGCTACAGCGGGTGACAACCAGTTGCCGGTCGACAATCAATGACCATGACGTCCGCCGACAGGGTAACCGGGAAAACTTGATGGCTACCTACTGTGGAACTTATTATAAAAATCTGGCGATTAGGAAAAAACCTTCCCTTTGAAATCTGGCGAATTTGGGTCATTTTTTCTGTGAAAAATCCTTTATTTAGGTCGAAGTCATATATTTCACCTCGAAATTTGGCGAAAATTGGCCATTAAAAGAAATACTGGACCCTACACTCCTTCTTTACCTGCCAGGAGGGTAGGGTCAGTGTTTCTTTTAGGAATTTCTGTTTGTAGCTGAAGTGGGGAAAGGTGTAGACAAGGTAGCAATCTTCCCTAGGAAGATTTAGCCAAATATGGCTACGAGCCAGAAATAACCTACAAATCTTTAACCATCCTTCTATATGTTTGGCTTACACTATGAAAACCACATATACGAATCTGACAATTTTTACTTTTTTTTTTTTTTCCTTGCAATTCTGGCAACTGAATAAATCCAAAATCACCTGTTTTTAAATTTTAATTTCACATTTCGGTGATATATTGCCAGTAAAAAAGAAGGCTGCTCCTTTCCTACCTACCTAACTACTTACCTCACTTCAGTGCTAACTGAAGCAAAGTTTTTTAATTTAAAAAAAATCAATAATGATAACAAAAAAAATTGAAGGTTTTTTTCCAAAATATAACAAAATTAGTCGAATTTACACTAGAAGAACAAAGTGTTCCAAAAGTTTCCCAATTTTTTGGTCCAAAAAAAGCAGCACAATTTGTTGGAAAAAAAACACTGAACCTAAGCATAAATTTGTTTTTTGGGGGGTGAAGTGTCAAAAAGTTTCATAGTTTATAGATAATACTATAATGTTATGATATTCATCACAACTAGTGTGTGCATGTTTTTATAGGGCAAACTTTTGTATCCTAGCCACCCAAAAAAAAAATGGTGGAGATTCAAATGATACAAACAGTTATTGTTTGAAAAGATGAGCCCAAGATGCCACATTAGGAGGGAAAAATTAAAATTTTGGTTTTTGATTGGTAATCGACATCAAGCACCAATATATTAATTGTTGATGTGCATTAAAACTAACATTAACAACATCGAAAGTAAAGCCAGCAAATGGCTTCTTGTCCAGTGTAAGAGCATCTCACATCGATGTTTAGTTAGTTTCCAAGCCCAACCATAAAACTGAATCTGGGACTGCAAATAGGCGAGAGGCTACTAACAGAAAACCACGTGGACGAATCATTATGATTGACCAATCAAAAATAGGGAAAAGCAGTTAGATCATATTCATTACACTTTTCTCTGAAAACTCTCAGGCTTTGCTGCTGTGCCATTCACCACCCTCAGCAAAACTGCTGGGTCAAAACCAACGGGCCACACAGTGAACCAGCAGCATCCACCCTGCGCACCATCATCCACTGGATGCCCCTTATCACTCAGTTGTGGATGAACGTCAACTGAGTTAATCTTTGGTTTCACCTTGGTAACCAATTCTGTAAGGAAATAGGTCTATATATATAGGTAGACTGGTAGAAAAATAGGTAACTACCGCGTAGTAAATAGATGGTTTATACATAGATAAGGGATGTTTTTACTACCTACCTATTAACAACCTACCAACTGAGCTAACCACCATGGTTATCTATGGAACTGGAACCCAATAGAAAATTGTTTCCTGACCACTTATCATCCATCTTCATGGTGTGCTGGTGGGTGCTGGTTCATCCTGGCCAAACCATTGATTTTGCATGAAATATTTTTTTGGGTGTAACTTAACACCATTAGTGGAGAGGGGATCGTGTTAAAGGAGCAATTTCCATTGTGCTAATGCAAATTTTCAGCATTTGTCTTAACACCTTTACAAAAGGTGGTTACGTTTCAGTACAAGAAAAAGCTCATTGTTGAATGAATTTTAAAGCTATCCAGACTATAAGAAATGAGTCACATTATGCCAATCCTTTCAGTTTAAGGTTTATTTAACCCATGCATATCCAATTTGGTAGATGTAGTCCAATGGACTATATGACAAATCAGATTTGTTTCTCATGCTTTGTCAAACTCAATTACAGGCTTTCACGCCCATCAAATTTATCATACATGTCAAGAAATTTTTTTGTTAGTCTTCAATAAAATAAAATTACATCTATTTAAATGTGTTGTTCCATGATTGGATAAAACTCCATAAAACCTCGATTCAATTGATTGAATATTTCACAATCCATGATTGGTCAAAATTCCATTGAGGTTTGGCAAGGATCATGCCCATTAGTTGCATGCCCTAAAGTTCAAACAATTAACATTTGACATCTTATGAGACAAGGCCACACTTATGACCTAGATCAAAATTAAAATATTATTGTTAATTTCAAGGATTTTCATCCATGCCGAACTTGACGTCTTTGGATCAAATCATCTTGTAATATGTGAAATTATTAAGACATTTCTTACTGATAGATAATAGTATTGATAGAAAATTTTAATTACAAAAATACAGGAGGACCCATTCCATGATATTCTAAGAAAATAATTTCTTAATATTACAATTACTCTTCAGATTACATTATTTGTTATACATTATTATACACAACAACTTATTTAATAGAACATGGATATTGCAACTAAACTAAAAATTTCACAAGTAGGAAAAGAATGAAATACGTTAAAAAATTATTTAAAATAATTATTTGCAATAAAGGAAGTATCAAATCAATTGCCTCCTCTAACTTACTTTTAAAGTAGTTTTGAATTATTAAGTTCTTTTTATAAATGTGCATGAAGATTACCTAATTCTCCCCCATAAGATCCAAGCCACTTCCAACATGAAAGTGTTGTAGACCAAGCGAAAATTGAATGAGCAAGGAATGAGCAGTCCTTGTCCAATGGGCCCATTTCCATCTAAATGGTCATTTGACAATAATACAACTTTGTTTCGAGTATGGAGTTTACTATAAACTCTGAAGTCATTAGTTTGAAAATGAAGGCAAATACATATGGTGTAAAGAAGAAGGTTTCAATCATGCAAGCTTCGAATAGAATCAAAGTTGTTTCAACTTCTTTTGGGCCGTCCTCAAAGTAGAATTCAAATACCTTATACAAAATCACTACTTGCTAACGTAATTGATTGGAAACCGTTTCCAAATAAGTGCTTTGAATTCACCAACTGGTTCCACCCAAAGGCCATATTCTAAACCACCAAAAAAGTAGTTCTTCCCTACTTTTGGTTGAATGAACCCATCCAACAAGGCGACATTGCTACCCCCAAACCCATCACAACTTTGTATTATATAAACCTTGATTTGATGATGCTGGCTCCACAAGTTTTGAAATGAAAAAAGAGAAAAAGTTATGGGAGAAAACATCATTACCCACTTCATTTAGGACCAGGTGAATTATCAATAGGAAGAAAAAGGCTTTTGGTTGGTTGTTCTTCAAGATATAGTGTTTTATTGGGGTGAGGGAGAGTGGCTAGGTAAGCAAAGTGCTCACCTAATTACATATGTTCCGTGAACCCAAGGGTTCAACCAAAACCCTCTTCAACAACAACAACAACAACAAAGAATAGTGGATCCCCATCCCCCCTTCCTTTGCCCTTTTCCAATATCATTGGATTTCTATTTCTGTATAGTTGAACAAATTCTTGTTCCTTGGATTTATCTAGAGTCTATGGCTTCAAGCTATTCATCCACTAAAATAACCACTTTTTTCAAGCCTAAATATTAAATACCTCATTCCTTTCCCCTAGTCACTTACATGAAAACACAAAACCTTTGCAACTATTTTTCAAATCCCATTTGAAAATCTTCACCTCCTCTACCATTCATTATCTTTATCATTTCCTCACATACCTTTTGAATGCTTCCTTTCCAAGAATTAAGAGTGAAGCTTTTAAATCAAATTTTAAAAATAATTTAGTTACTAGAGTACATTCCACGAATCCCGATCTTTTGTCCTGGCCATAGGGTTCTAATACCAACCCATAAGGACCTTTGGGTGTTGTGGGTGTAGTGTGTTCAGTCTTTAGACTCCTCTGGAGCTTTGGTAGGTTAAATAGAATAATTAGGTCCTAGGTTTTGTGTTTTTTCCTCTTAGGGCTCCCCATTGTGCATTCTGAACTTTTGGTTGTGGTCTTTAGTTTGGACTTGGGTCCTTTCTATTTTCTTCTCTTGTTCTCTTGTTCCCTTGTCGGGTGTTTTTCCTTTATTTATTTATTTATTTATTAAATTACTTAGAATAATTTATGCTGTGTGGAACATGTCCCCTATTCCTCTATAATTATTTTTACAAAGGACTCCCCCCCCCCCCCCCCCACCCCCCCACCCCCACCCCCCCTATACCACACCCCACACCCCTCAAATCCAACACCACTAATTTGCTATACCAAAACAAACAAACCACACACTCAACCCATACAATC
>Ga0116228_10001965_pt1 | contig 17456 bp, 17 predicted proteins | sample S1TSphfallax_2_FD_89694 | JGI IMG/M metagenome (GOLD analysis project Ga0116228, IMG submission 89694) | Host-associated microbial communities from peat moss isolated from Minnesota, USA - S1T2_Fc - Sphagnum fallax MG | ecosystem: Host-associated > Plants > Peat moss > Unclassified | place... | reverse complement strand
CTGGTGGGCGACTCGCTTGAGGGCCTCGCCGGCTTCGAATTGGACCCGCCACGAGGGGTCGTCCAAGAGGGGACGGATCAGCGGCGCCGCGGCGGCATCACCGCGACGGCCCCAGGCGCGCAAGGTTTCCACGCGGACGAGTTCGTCGGGGCTGGCCATCTGGCGCGTCAAGAACGGAGCGTCGGCGAGCTTCGCATAGCCTCGGTAGAGCATCCAGGCGGCGTGCCAGCGCACGCCCGCATCGCGGTCGCGATGCTCGATGCGCTCGATCGCGCGCGCGATCTGGGGTCCAAAGGGCGAGCTCGCGAACGGGTCGAGCTGCGCGACCGCATGGCCGCGCACGATGGGGTCCGGATCGGCGCGGGCGACGATCAGGAGATCCGTAGCCACGTCGTACGTCGTGGTCAGCGGATCACCGGCGGCGATGCGACCCACGGCGTCGACGGCCGCGTAGCGGACCGCCGAGTTCTGGTCGTGTCGCGCGAGGTCCCGGATCGTCGCCAAGGACGGCGCGTCGATCAGGAGGCCGAGCGCGTAGACGACCATCGCCCGGACAGACACGTCGCTCGCGCTGAGGTGGGCGCGCAAGGGCACGGCGCCGGCCGGCAGCCGAGTGCGGCCGATCGCGAGCGCCGCGCGTGCGGCGACGTCGGGCGCGTCGTCCAAAGCGGTAAAGAGTGCGGGGTCGAGGGCACGGTGGAACTCCGCTGACTCGAGCGGCCGAATGGAAGTTTGTGCCATGGCTGCCTCTTGCCAGCCTCCTCCAAGCAAAGCAACCAAAAATGAGAGTACGATAAGGTTTGCGCGCTTCAAGCTTCCGATTCCCAACTTTCCGAGGCAGAGCAACGTTTACCTAAATGGCAGGCGTTCCGCTCCGGCCCCTCCTGGGAAAGAGGCGAGCAGAAACGGACGATCAGCGTCACTAAGGAAGGTTACACCAGATTATGGCGACGACCCCAACACCAAAACGAAAGACCGGCGGCGGAATGACCGTGCGCGAAGCGGGACAAAAAGGCGGCGAGACCGTCAAACGCAAGTACGGCCCGGAATTCTACGAAACGATCGGCCGTAAAGGCGGCGAGGCCACAAAACTCGCGCACGGCCACGAGTTCTACGAGACGATCGGCAAGAAGGGCGGCAAGAAGGGCGGCGAAGCCACCCGCGACCGTTACGGACCGGCGTTCTACGAGGAAATTGGCCAAAAAGGTGGCCAGAAAGTAAAACAATTGATCGAAGAAGGCAAGAAGGCCGCAGCGGCCGCGCGCGAGGCGAGCGACAAAAAGGCCTCCTAACCCCTTGCGATACGACGCGCGCATCATCGCGGGCGCGATCGGGCTCCAGACGGCGTTTCTCTTAGGAGTGACGCCGGCCGCCCGTGCCCTGCCGCCGCCGGCGCCGCCCAAGGGCGTGCCCAGCGCGTCGCCGCCAACGGCCGCCCCGCCGGGCACGACGTTGCCGTACGGGTCGATCATTTATTTCGTGCTGGACGACGGCGTCAACTCGGGAACGACCGAACCCGGCACGACGATTCACATGCACCTGAAATCGTCCATCGTCGTCAACGGCGTGACGATTGCGCCGGCCGGGGCTCCGGCCACCTTCGCCGTGATCACGACGCTCAAAGCGAATACCGGCGACGAGGACGGGGCGATCGAAATCCATCTCGACCCCCTCAAATTGCCCGGTCGCGATATGGTGTTGCCGGTCCGCGCGCTGCACGAATACCTGACCCGCGAGCTGACGGCCGGCCAAGAGGCGACGCGCTCGACGACGGACACGATCGGCGACATCCTCATTCCGTACCACGTGCTCTATCACGCCTTGCGGCCCGGGCATCAGATGGTGCTCCCGGTAGGCAGCATCTTGCGCGCCGAAACCGCCGCCACGATCGACGCCAGCGACCCGCACGCGATCGTCCTCGCGACGCCGCCCCCCTTCTCGAGCACGTACGACGTCCCGCATGCCGACCTGACGGCCCCGCCCTTCTACACGCCCGCACCGATGCGGCCGCACCCGCTGCCGCGAGGCAAGCCGACACTACCGCCCAAACCGGCCGCCAGCCCGAGCCCCGCAGCCCCCGCCGCGGGCACGACCGGCGCGCCCAATGCGGCAGCTTCACCGGCCGCAACGTCGCCCGGCACGTCGCCTGCCGCATTTCCAACCTTCGCCGCGACATCCGCGGCCACGTCCGCTGCGACGGCTCCCGGGCCGAGCACCTCGCCCCAGTAGGTGCCGGGCCGCGGCGCGCGGCATCGTTTGGGCATGGATAGACGAACGATTCTCGGCGCCCTGCTGGCGGGCGCTCTTCTCGCCGTTCCGGCCGCGGGTCGCGCCGACTCGGCGCTAAGCGGCCAGCCGACCGCGGCGGAGCAGCCCTTCGTGACCAAAGCCACGGCCGACCTCGAAGCGCGATTTCCGACCGCGGCCGACGCCGTCAAGGCCGGCTACTTCCGGTACACGGACGAGGACGAGACCGGCGCCATCAGCTACGCGAACCGGGAGTGGACCAGCGCCGACGCCGCCCACCCGAGCCAGCTCTGGTTCGACGCGAAGGGCAAGCTGCTGGGCGCCGACTACTCGGTGCCGCTCAGCTCGGTTTCTCCGAGTCAGTGGGGCATCGACCCCTCACGCTGGCAGACGTTCCACGCGCACGTTCACTACGGCCTCAAAGGCCCCGGTGGCGTGACGACCTATGGTGCGACCGGCGCTCAGGGGATCGCCAAGGGCGGCGGCACGGTCGATCACCCGACCGCCCAGGCCCTGGTGGCCGCGGGCATCGCGAAGAGCGTGAGCGACGTGAAGTTCGTGTTCGAGTTCCCGTCGATTTGGGATCTCGAACTTTGGGTCGTCCCGAACCCGATGGGTGCTTTCGCGGAATCCAATCCGAGCGTCAAACCCGCGCACCCCAAAGGCATGAGCATGTAGCCGGCTGCGGCTATTCGCTCGACCAGTAGTCCTTGAGCGCTTTGCCCCGCGACGGATGACGTAACTTGCGCAACGCCTTCGCCTCGATTTGGCGAATGCGTTCGCGCGTCACCCCGAACTCCTGGCCGACCTCCTCGAGCGTCCGCTGGTGACCGTCTTCCAAGCCGAACCGAAGCACGAGCACCTTGCGTTCGCGGTCGGTGAGGTTCTTGAGGACGTCCTGCATCTTCTCTTTGAGCAGCATGACCGAGGCGGCCTCGGCGGGCGCGATCGCTTCCTGATCCTCGATGAAATCACCGAGGTGCGAATCTTCCTCTTCGCCAATCGGCGTTTCGAGGGAGATCGGCTCCTGCGAGATCTTGATGACCTCACGCACTTTTTCCGGCGTGAGCCCCATCTCGTGGGCGATCTCTTCGACCGTGGGATCGCGGCCAAGCTCTTGCAACAACTGGCGCGAGATTTTGATCAGGCGGTTGATCGTTTCGACCATGTGCACGGGAATGCGGATCGTGCGGGCTTGGTCGGCGAGTGCCCGGGTGATCGCTTGGCGAATCCACCACGTTGCGTACGTCGAAAACTTGTATCCCTTACGATAATCGAACTTCTCGACCGCCCGGATCAGGCCCAGATTGCCTTCCTGGATCAGGTCCAGGAAGAGCATGCCGCGGCCGACGTACTTCTTCGCGATCGAAACGACCAGGCGAAGATTCGCTTCGGTTAGCTTGCGCTTGGCTTCGAAGCCATGCTCGGTTATACGGCTTTGGGCTTGGCCGTTTTTCTGCGCTTCGAGTTCGCCCGCTTCGATCGCCATCGCCAGCTGCTTCTCTTCGTCCATCGAAAGCAGCGGGACGCGGCCGATCTCCTTGAGATACATGCGGACCGGGTCGTCGAGCGACAGGCCGGCGGGCAATGCGTCGGCATCCGCGCCTTCTTCGGCCGCGGCCTTCTCTTCTTTTTGCTCCTCGACGACCTCGATGCTGTTGGCGGCGATCTCTTCGAATACGGCGTCGATGCGCTCGGGATCGACGTCGTCGACGTTGTCGAAAATCGCGTTGATCTCTTCGTACGTCAACGAGCCGCGCTTCTTCCCGCGCTCGATCAGCTTCTTGATCGAGTCCTCGAGCGAAACCGGCGCCGCCGGGGTCTCCGTTGCCGCGCCGTTGGCGGCTGCTTTCTTACGTGCCATGGTTTTTGACCTCACCTCCTTTCCGTGCTATCGCGTTCCCAGGCGTTTTTTCTTCCGGCGTTCCAACTCTTCGCGCAAGCGGCCGAGTTCGTCTCTTTCCTCCTGCAGAATCGGAATGCCGGAGAGAAAAGCCTCGTCGATTTTCTGGTCCAGCTCGCGCCGGCGAAGCTCGAGGCGGCTTTCGATGAGACCCTCGGCGACGCGGTCGAGATGCGCCCGTCGCGCCGCGGAGTCCTGGAATCGCACTTTGGACGAGCGATCGGGCTTCTGCAGGGCGACGACCAATTCCACCGCGGCGCGGTCGTCGCCGAGCGCCGCGTAGACGTCCGAGGCGGTCGTCAGGTCGCCGGCCTGCGCGCGCAGGGCTTCGTAGATCTGCCGGTACGGTCCGTCGCGGAACGCCTCGGCGGGGATCCGGCCGGCGTACTCGGCGACGAGGCCAGGCTCGTCGACTAGCGCCGAAAGCACTTCTCGCTCGAGCGAAGGCGGCTCGGCCGTCGGCGCCACGTGCCGAACGAAGCCGGTAAGGGCGTTCCCGCGCGGCGCGAAATTGGCGGGATTCGCTCGAAACCGGCTCTCGCGGAGGTCGTCGACCGCGAGGCCGAGGGTCGAGGCCGTATACACGCGCCACCGATCCCACTCTTCCCGCGGGGCCAGTTCCTGGACCAGCTGCTCGCCGGTCCGTGCTGCGTCGGCGGCGGACCTGCGGTCGTCGCGCATCGCGCGCAACCGCCGGTCGAGCGCGAACTGAACGTCCGGGATGGCGCTATCGAGCTTTACTTGAAACGCGGCTGCGCCGTGCGTGTGAACGAAGGTATCCGGATCCTCACCAGGCGGCAACTGAACGATGAATACATTGCACCCTGTACCCTTCAACACGCCGATGGATTTCTCGGTTGCGCTGCTTCCGGCCGCATCGGAATCGAAACACAGCAAGACCGTGGTTGCATACTTCCGAAGTTCAGCGGCTTGTTCGCTGGTAAACGACGTGCCGAGCGACGCGACGGCATTCGCGAATCCGGCCTGGTGCAGCGCGATGCAATCCAGGTAACCCTCGACGACGATCAGAGAGTCGCGCTGGGCCGCCGCGCGGCGCGCGATGTTGAGCGCGTAGAGGCTGCGCCCCTTGGCGTACACCGGCGTCGTCGAGGTATTGAGATACTTGGGCTGCGCGTCGTCGAGCGCGCGCCCACCGAACGCGACCACCTCGCCCGTCGTGGAATACGTCGGAATCATCAAACGGTTACGATAGAAATCGTAGGGACTGCGTTCGCCCGCCTTGAGCAGCCCGGCGGTCACGGCGAGCGAGGGGTCGACGCCGGCCGCCGCGAGTTCGCGGGCGAGCCCGTCCCAACCCGGCGGCGCGAAACCCAGCTTGAAGGCATCGATGACCGCGGCGTCGAGACCGCGCCGCGCGACGTATTCGCGCGCCGCGGCACCCTCGGGCGCGAGCACGAGCATACGCTGAAAGTATGCGGCCGCCACCGCATTGGCCGCGTAGATCTGTTCTTTTTCGCCGCGCACGCGCGCCGCGGCGGGATCTTCGGCTTCCAGTTCGATTCCGGCACGCCGCGCGAGCAACCGCGCCGCGTCGGGGAACGACAGGTTTTCAAGCTGCTGGACGAACTTGATCACGTCGCCGCCTTGGCCGCAGCCGAAGCATTTGAAGAACGCGCGATCGGGATGCACGTGAAACGACGGCGTCTTCTCGCCATGAAACGGACAGAGACCCACCAGGTCGTTGCCGCGCTTGCGCAATTGGACGTACGAACCGATGAACGTTCCGATATCGGTACGCGCGAGGATTTCGCGGATGGTTCCTTGATCGATGCGCACGGTAGTCGGGAGAGGGTTCGCGGCGCGGGCACGCCGGCCCGCTACGCGGACGTCATTCTTTAGTAAATCGAGGCGAAGCGACGCTGCTCGAGGTGAAATTCCTCGAGCAGGGTCATCCAGCGGATATTGTAATAACGTGGATCGCCGTAATCGTCCGGACGGTCGACCGGAAGTTTCTCCAGCATGCCCTGGATCGACTCCAGCACGGTGCGCGAGGGGGTGAAGCCGAGCGCGTTGCTCAATTTGGCGTTGGACATGCGGTAATTGCGGACGAGTTTCGGCAACGGCGCCTCTTGCAGATCGACGCGCACCGGCGGGTCGAGCAACGACAGCGAGCCCGCGACCAGCATCGCGAGTTGCCGGATCTGGTAGTTCTCTTCCAAAACGTTGTAAATTTGGCCCCCCAAGAGGTCCGGCGCGGCGGCGAGGGCGAGCACGTGCGCGCGCGCGACGTCCTCCACGTCGACCAAGGGCCGCCACATCCAACCGCCTCCGTGAAGGTAGAGGCGGCGCAGCACGATCGCGTCCTTGACGAACGTGTTGACGACGAGGTCGAAGCGCATGCGCGGGCTGTAGCCGTAGACCGTTCCCTGGCGGAACACGACCGGTGCGAACGAGCCGTCGGCGGCGCCGAGCACGACGTCCTCGGCAAATTTCTTGGAGATCGAGTACGCGCCGCGCGGTTTGACATCGGTCGATTCGTCGCACATCGTCGGCGAATGTGAGAGCTCGCTCGACGACGCATCGCTATCGTAGATCGAGGCACTCGACGCGAACGTGAAACGCCCGATGCCGCGGGCCTTGCAGGCTGCCACCAAACGTTCCGTGGCGAGCGCGTTCATTTGCCAATTCGCCTCGGTGTTGTATTCGGCGGTCGGGTCGTTCGAGAGCCCGGAGAGGTGGCAGACCGCTTCGATGCCCGCCAAGTGCGAGCCGTCGAATTCGCGCAAGTCGCCCTGTACGATTTCGACGTCGAGTCCGGCCAACGGCCGCCGGCCCCAGAAAAGTCGATCGAACACGACCGGCACGTGTCCCGCCTCGAGCAATTGGCGACAGAGCACGACGCCGATGTAGCCGGCGCCACCGGTGACCAAAACCCGCATCGGTCCTGGTTTAGCCGCGCACCACGGTCGTCCCGTCGCCGGCCAGGGCGCGCGCGAGCGCCCGCGGGCCCGAGCCGCACACGATCGCGCTGCGCGCGCCACGCTCGAGCGCGTCCAAGGCGCTGGCCATCTTGGGCGCCATGCCGCCGTCGAAGGTGCCGTCGTCCAAGAAGCCCCGCGCCTCCGCGGCAGTCAGTCGCGCGATCCCCGTGGCCGGATCACCTTGCACCCGCCGGACCCGATCGACGTTGGTCACGATCACGTAGGCGTCGGCCCCGAGCGCGCCCGCGATCGCGCCCGCGGCCGTATCCGCGTTGACGTTGAGCGCCGTCGCCGCGTCCTCCGAGACGGCGAGCGGCGCGACCACGGGCGTGAGGCCCGCCACGAAGAGGCCCTCGATCACGCCCGGGCTGACGGCTGTGACTTCGCCGACGAACCCGAGCGGCACGCCGCCCGTGGGCCGCATCGTCCGGGCCACGAGCAGCGCGCCGTCCTGACCGCTGATGCCCGCGGCGCGGACGCCTCGCCGCTGCAAGGCGCGGACGAGCGCCTTATTGACGGTCCCGCACAGCACGTGTTCGGTCACGGCTAGGGTGGCTGCGTCCGTAACGCGCAAGCCGCGCACGCGCGGCGGGCTAAGCCCGCTGACGGCGAGCGCCGCGTCGATTTGCGGTCCGCCCCCGTGCACGAGCACGACTTTGTCGCCCGCGGCCACGCGCGCCGCCACGTCGTCGAGCAACGGATCCGCGGCGCCGGGATCCGCCATCGCGTTGCCACCGTACTTGAGAACGATCACCACGCGACGCCCTTCACCCGCGACGGCGGCGCATCCCCGCTGGACGGACGGAATCGCTAGGCGAGAAAGCCGCTGCGCAAGGCGATGGCGGTGGCATGCGCGCGATCGAGGGCCGCGAGTTTGCGCAGAACTTCGGCGATGTGGGTCTTCACCGTCGCGAGGCTGACCCCGAGCGCGAGTGCGATCTCGGCGTTTCCGCTGCCTTCCGCGATCAGCTCCAAGACCTCCGCTTCGCGCGGGGTCAGCGGCGAGAGCACATTACTCGCCGGCGTTCCGCTCAGTCGCCGGCGCACGATCGCGGCGACCCGCGAGTCGAAGTATGCGCCGCCCGCCGCCACGGTGCGGACCGCATCGACCACGATTTCAGGAGGCGAAGATTTCACGCAATACCCGTCGGCGCCGCTCTGCAGCACCGCGCTGACGGTCGCTTCTTCTTCGCGCATCGTCAGGACGACGACCCGCGTTCCGCCCAGCTCGTTCTTGACATACCGCGTTAGCGAAATTCCGTCACGGCCGGGAATGCCGATGTCGATGATCGCGACGTCGGGCTTCACATCCGCGATCAGCGTGCACGCCGCGAGCCCGTCCCCGGTCTCGCCGACGACCTCGAAACCGCCGGTCCGCAGCGTCGTCCGCAGCCCCGTGCGGACGAGCCCGTGATCCTCGACGATGACGACGCGCGCGCTCATGCGGCTCGTGGCAACGAGAGGGTAAACCGCGAACCCCGCGGCTCGCCCGGTTCGTAACGAACCGCGCCGCCGGCCTCCTCGACCACCCGCCGCACGATGTACAGGCCGAGGCCCGTTCCGGAGCCGATCGCGGCGCCGCGCGAGAAGCGTTCGAAGAGATGGGGACGCAGGCGTTCGTCGATCCCGTACCCGTCGTCCGCAACCACGACGTCGATCGAGTTGCCGTTGCGACGCACGTCGAGCCGAACCGTTCCTTGGCCCGGCGTATGCTGGATCGCATTGGCGAGCAGATTTGCGACCGCGCGCCGCAGGTCGCCGCGATCGGCGAGCGCGACGGAGTCTTCTTCCGCTTGGGTGACGATCTCGATGTTTCGCGAGGCGGCCAGGGCGCCAAATTCCGACGTCAATTCTCGCGCGATCACGTCGAGGCGGACGCGTTGGCCGCGCGGCACGAGGCCGCCGCCTTCGAGTCGCGCGACGACCAGGAGCGTTTCCGCGAGCCCGCGGATATCTTCGATCGATGTACGGCTCTCGCGCAGGACCTCGTCATAGTCGAGCGGCAACGCCCCATACGCGCCGTCGGAGGCTTGCTGCAACGTCACGGAAAGCGCGCCGAGCGGAGTTCGCAAGTCGTGAGCGATCGCGTCGATCAGACCTTCGATAACGCCTTGTTTCTCATTGAGCGCGGCGTTGCGCGCTACCAGATCCGTCGTGAGCCGCGCCTGTTCCAAAGCCCCGAGGACCAGCCCCCGGAAGGTCGCGGCTGCGAGCAGCGATTCCTCGTTACATTCGGCGTTGGGCAGGATAGCGAGCAGAACGCCCGCATCACCGGCCGGGATCTGCAAGCAGCGCTCCCGCCCCGCTTGAGGATGGCCGGCAAACCCGATGTGCTCGGCGCCGGCCGCGTCGCGCAATAGCGTCACGACCGTCGGCGGAAGTTCGTGGGGTACGGCGAGCGCCGGGCGGTCACCGCAGAGCGCCCAGCACCCGCTCGCGCCGCCGGCGGGTTGCCAGAACACCTGGCTAGTGCCGAACACGGCCGCGGCTTCGCGGACGATCGTTGCATCGAGTTCCCGGCTCGAAAGGGCCGCCAAGACGTGGTCGGCGGCAACGGAGAGTGCGGTCGCGCGGCGGCGCTGCCCTTCGAGCGCGGCCGCGCGGCCGAGCCGTTCGGAGGCTCGTTGCACGGCGAGCGTCAAGGCGGCGACGATCAGGAGCGACAGAATGGAGAGCGCCCGGTTCTCGATCCCGATCGCGTCCCAACGAAAGTGGTCGGCGGCGGCGTCGAGTATCGCAGCGATTTCCGTCGTCAGCAGCGCGCAAAGCAGCAGGCGGTATGTGAGCTTGCGGTCGCCCGTGAATGCCGCGAGCATCACGGGAATCTCGTACGTGATTTCCGCGGCCAACCGTTGCGGCGTGAAGACGTCGAAGGCGAAGAGCGGTACGAGCGACGCATAGGCAAAATACGCGACGCGAAGCGTTAGCGTACGCTTGCCTAGTACCACCATCACCCCCTACCTATCGGCTCACACGCGCCCGAATTTAGTCGGCGGAACGAAGTGTGCGTGGCCCGCCGACCGGCTAACCGCCGGACGACCGATGGGCGGCGAGCGCGCGGAGCGGTACACTTCGGTCATGGTGCAGCATTTTACGAGCGCCGCGCGCTTTATCGCATTCCTCCGCGACGACGAGGCGCAAGGTCTCGTCGAATACGCGCTAGTCATCGCAACGGTCTCGATCGTGGCCATCGCAGCCCTGAACATTCTCGGCAAGAAGGCGAACAACTCGCTCAACAACGCTGCTTCAGAACTAAAGTAGGCGCCAACGACGGGCAGTAGGCTCGTTAAGATTGCGCTTGGCAGGCTGCGTCACGCCCGGCTTCGCGGCGCAGCCGCATCGCCCGTCGCAGCGGCAGACGCCAGCGGGATCGGGCGCTACCGTTTAGCGTGGCGTCCAACGACCCCGAATACGATTTCACCGTAACGGGTCGCAACGCGACCAACGGCCCATTCACGTTGAGCGGCTGGGCCGGACACGGCGCCCGGCCAACCTATGCCTCCTCTGGCTCGGCACAACCCAACGGTTGACGAGCAAAACACGGCGACCTTCGCCGCCGGAAGTGCAACGGGTGGAGACCCGACGTTCGCGGTCAACTACACCGTGTTCGCTGAAAACCTGCCCGTCCCGAGCGAAGACACGCTGGTGGTCGCCGTAAACTTACGCTAACGCCTCGCGCCGCGGGGTCTCCGCGCCCCGACCGCCAATTGTAACTCTCGTGAGCGAGCACCGGGGCCCGTGAAGCGCATCTTCGATCCGATCCACCACTTCATCGAGATCGATGACGGCGAGGTCGCGCTACTCAACACCGCGCCGGTGCAGCGGTTGCGGCGGCTGCGGCAGTTGGGGCTGGCTTACTTTGCCTTTCCGGCAGCCGAACATTCGCGCTTCGGTCACGCGCTCGGGGCGCTGGCCATGGGCGAACGCACGATCGAGTCGTTGCGCCGCCACGATCCGGATTATTTTTCAAGCGAGGCGGATTTTGAAGCGCAGCGGCGGTTGTTACGGGCAAGCCTGCTGCTCCACGATATCGGACACGGGCCTTTCAGCCATGCGAGCGAGGCGATCCTCGTACGGCACCACGAATTCCGTGCACGCGAGATCTTAGCGCGGCCGGAGGTCGCGGACGCGCTGGCTCGGCTCGATGTCGATCCGGCCGAAGTCGTCGCGCTGGTCACCGGCGCGCCGACCCGCTATCCGGTGCTCAAGGAGATCGTCAGCGGCCCAAACCTCGATGCCGACCGTATGGATTACTTGCTCCGGGACGCCTACTTCACGGGCGTCATCAGCGGGCGCTACGACGACGATCAGCTGATCGCGTCGTTGCGCGTCTTCGAAACCGGCGGCCGGACGACGCTCGGCGTCGACGGACGCGGCGTCGTGGCGCTGGAATCGTTCCTGCTCGCGCGGTACATGATGTTCTCGACCGTCTATTTCCACCACACGACGCGACAGTTCGAGCACGCCTTGCACGCCGCGCTACGCGAGGTCTGGCCATCACCCTCCGCGCTGGACCCGATCGAAGAGTTCCTGGCCTGGGACGATTTTCGGGTCTTGGAGGCGTTCCGTTTCGCAACCGGCGCCGCCGCTCGCGCGGTGCGGGATCGAACGACGCTGTACGCGCTGGTGGCCGAGTTCAATGCGGAGCGCGATCTCTCGACCTTTGAAGCCTGCCAGGCGCTCTTGCGCGAACGATTCGGCGACGCGGTGTGGGCCGACTCGCAGGCGCAACTGATGCACCGCTTGCCCTTGGCCGCGGACGCCCGCACGCCGACGGTCCTCGTCCGAACGCACGCCGCCGTGCTCGACGCGCGCGACGCCTCAGACTTGATCGCCCGGGTAACCGGCGAAGCGCACTGGCGCAAACTCTACGTCGAAAAGGCGCGCGCCGACGTCGACGAGGCGCGCGAACTCTGCCGCAGCTTCACCCGCTCGCACCCGCGCGATCTGGAACCGGCGTCGCCCTAGCGGAACCGCCAGCCCCGAGTTCGCGGATCGATTGGGCGACGTATCGGATCCGGTCCGGGCCCAGACCCGGATACGTTCCGACCCAGAAGACGTCGTTCATGATCGTATCGGCGCCGGCGAGGTCGCCGATGGTCCGGCACGCGATGTCGCGGTACGCGGGCTGGCGCACGAGGTTGCCGGCGAACACGAGGCGAGTACCGATCTTTCTCTCGTTGAGCGCTTGCGTCAGCTCGTTGCGCGAAACCGGGGCACCGGGCAACACGCGGATCGGAAAGCCGAACCAGGAGCTACGGCCGCCCGCGAGCTCGCCGGGCAGCGCGAGCCAGGGAACATCCGCCAAGAGCTTCGCGAGCAGCTGCGCGTTGCGGCGCCTGGTTTCGATGAAGCCGTCAAGTTTCTCGAGCTGCGCGACGCCGACTGCCGCCTGCATGTCGGTCAACTTCAAATTGTAGCCGATGTGGCTGTACGTATACTTGTGATCGTAGCCGTGCGGGAGATCGCCGAGCTGCCAATCGAAACGTTTGCCGCACGTATTATCCTTGCCGGGCTGACACCAGCAGTCGCGGCCCCAGTCGCGAAACGATTCGACGAGCTTGCGCAGTTTGGGCGAGCGCATCATGACCGCGCCGCCCTCGCCCATCGTCATGTGGTGCGCCGGATAGAAGCTGACGGTTGACACGTCGCCGAACGTACCCACCTGTACGCCGTTCCAGGTCGCACCGACCGCATCGCACGTATCCTCCAGCATCCAGAGGCCGTGCGTGCGGCAGAACGCGCGCAGCGCTTCGGCATCGAACGGATTGCCCAGCGTGTGGGCGAGCATCACGGCTTTGGTCTTCGGCGAGAGGGCGCGCTCGAGCTGCGAGAGGTCGGCGTTGTACGTGGTCAATTCGCTATCGATGAAGACCGGAACGGCGCCGAGCTGGACGATCGGATTGACGGTCGTCGGAAAACCGGCGGCCGCGGTGATCACTTCGTCGCCGGGTTTGAGGCGGCGCTCGCCGTGTTCGGGCGAGGTCAGCGCGGCCAGCGCCACTAGGTTCGCGCTCGATCCCGAGTTGACCAGCACGCATTCGCGAATTCCGTACCAACGGGCGAATTCGCGTTCGAAGCGCTCGGCGAAACGGCCGGTCGTCAGCCAGAAATCCAGCGCGCTCTCGACGAGCAGTTCCAGTTCGCGCGCATCGAAGACGCGCCCGGAGACGGGCGTGGGATCTTCGCCCGGAACGAAGGGACGGTCACCGTACGCGGCCTCGAAATAGGCGCGCGTCTTGGCGACCACCTCGGCTCGCAGTGCGCGCGCTTCGGGCGAATCGCTCTTATCGTAGAACATCGCGGTACCAGGGAATCGTCGCGCGCAGCCCGGCTTCCAGCGTCCAGGCGGACTGCCAGCCAAGGGTGGCGCGCGCTTTGCTCGCGTCGAGGGTCTGCTCCTTGATCTCGTGCGTCGCGGTGCCAAGCACGACGGGTTCCAACTCGCTCTCCAACAGCTGCGAGATCGTGCGCACGATCTGGAACACGTCGACCTTTGTTTCGGGGCTGAAGTTAAACGCCTCGCCGCGGACGCCGCCTGTCTCGATCGCTTCGGCCAGGGCGAGGTACGCGGCGACGACGTCGGCGACGTAGATGTAGTCGCGGATGCTCTTGCCGTCGCTGCGCAACACGGGCCGCTCGCCCGCCAGTAAGCTGCGGATGGTGCCCGGCACGATCCGGCTCCAATTCAAGTCGCCCGCCCCGTAGATGTTGCCGCAGCGCGCGATCCCCAGCGGCACGTCGTAGCTAACGGCATAGCACGTGGCGAGCATATCCGTGCAGCTCTTCGATACGTCGTACGGATGACGGCCCGCGAGCGGCATCGCCTCGGTGTAGGGTAAGACGTCGGAATCGCCATAGGCCTTGTCACTCGAGGCGACGACGACGGCCCGCACGAGATCCTTGAGCCGGCGCGTCGCATCGAGGAGGTTATACGTGCCGCGAATGTTGCTTTCGAACGTTTCGAGCGGGTCGCGCAGCGCCGTGCGGACGAGCGTCTGGGCGCCGAGATGGAAAACGATTTCGATCTCGTAGGCGTTGAGCGCACGCATTCCATCTTCATAACGCTGCAGTTCGCCACGGACGATCGAGCAGCGCGGCGCGATCCCGTCGCGATAGAACGACGACTGCGGATCGTCGTCGCGAACGAGTGCGACGACCTGCGCGCCCCGTTCCAAAAGAGCCTGGCACAGGTGACTGCCCACGATGCCGGTCGCGCCGGTCACGAGCACGCGGCGCTCACGCCAATCGTACACGTGGCCTCACCCAGGGCGGATTCCCCGACGCCCACAGTTCTTCGAGCAGACGCCGGTCGCGCGCCGTGTCCATCGGTTGCCAAAAGCCCTCGTGCCGATAACACGAGAGCTGGCCGTCGCGCGCGAGTTGCGCAAGCGGTTCGTGCTCGAGTAGCGTCTGGTCGCCGTCGATGCGATCGAAGATCGAGGGTTCGAAGACGAAGAACCCGCCGTTGATCCAGCCTTCGCTGGCCTGCGGCTTCTCGATGAACGTCGCGACGCGGTCGCCTTCGATGTCGAGCGCGCCGAAACGTGCGGGCGGACGCACGGCGGTGAGGGTCGCCTCCCGGCCACGATCGTAGTGAAAACGCATGAGCCGATCGACGTCGATCGACGCGACGCCGTCACCATAGGTGCACATGAAGGTTTCGCCGCCGATGATGTCCCGTAGGCGCTTGATGCGCCCGCCGGTCTGCGTCGTCAAGCCCGTGTCGATCAAATGGACTTTCCAGCGCTCGGGCATCCGCTGCCGGATCGTCGTCTCGCCCGTTGCCAGGTCGACCGAGAGGTCGTTGTTGACGGAATAGAACGAGTGAAAATACTCCTTGACGACCTCTTGCTTGTACCCGAGCGCGATCACGAACTCATCGAAGCCAGCGGCCGAGTAGATGTTGAGCAGGTGCCAGAGGATCGGCTTCCCGCCGACCTCGATCATTGGTTTCGGCTTGATCGCGGTTTCCTCTGAAAGCCGAGTCCCGAGTCCCCCGGCCAGAATGACGACCTTCACGTATGGTGTGGCCTCCCGCACGGCGCCGCGTGACTGCGGACACCCATTACGTATAGATTCGGCGGGAGCGGACGATTTTCGCGCACCGGCCCCGGCTGCGAGGTGGCCTCGCCCGCGACATCGATGCCGCCCGTGGCCGGCTGGGTAGCGCGGCGACCGGCTATCCGCGGAGAACGCGAAACGGCCTCGGACCTCGCCTGGCGAGAGCTGCACACCATATCTTGGGCTTTGTCGCCGGACACGGGAACTACGAACGGGCGTTCGCCTAGCGGCGGCGCTCGCCGCGCGCTAGGATGCAGGTCTCATGCTCGCCGATGTGTCGGATCTCCGCGACTACGGCCTCGAACCGTCCGACGCCGCCATGTCGGAGGTCGCGGCCCTCGACCGCTGCTGCCTGTGTCACGCGCCGCAACTCGATCGCGGCGCATCGCAAGCGACGACGCTAGCATGGCTCGATGCCTATGCGCCCGAGGAATCCGTCCGCATGCGGGAGACGGCAATCCGCGAGTCGCGGGAACTCGAGGCGTTCGACCACAGTTGGCAATCCGTGCGCTCGCGCGTCTCCATCGATTCCGAGCTGTGGCCGGGCTACGCGATCCCCGAGGAGTTGCTCGAACTCGTCGTCGCACGGCTCGATCCGACGCTATCGTCGTTCGTGCCAGATGCATTTCTCGCGATGATCTGCGGTCGATGCGCGGCGGAATCGACGCCGGTCGACGGCCTTGCAGCACGGTTGATCCAGGTGTTCGTGGCCGTGCACGCCCAAGGCAACGAGCGGGTCGCGCGCATGCAACGATCCTGGGTCTTGGTTCAACGCTTCGCGGCCATCCTCGACGACGCCGCCCGCGTCGCGCTCTTCGCCTAACGCCCCGCGTCACGGCGTTCGTCTAACGTCCTGTCCGCCGGCCGCGGAACGCGGCTACGTTCTGCATCGAACCGGTGCCCGCCAAACTCGTGCCGCGTGCCGGCGCGTTCTTCGTAAGCGCGACCACGTGGCGCACAGCGATGGTCGTCGTCCGCTCGGGATCGACGTTCCCGAAGGGATCGAGGCCGATGTGCACCAGCGGTTCGCCCGCTTCGATGGCCGATCGCACGGTCTCCGCGGCCGTACCGGAAATCAAATGCGTTCCTTTTGTAAGGATCAACGTGTAGGTCTCGTCGGTCGTCATACCCCGCTCTTCTGAGGTCCCCGGTGAATTGCCGACCCGCACCCCGTTCATAACTCGAATTTCTTGTGGGCAGAGCGGCGCGAATCCAATCCACAGCCTGTGCGCCCGGTGAATTCCGTGGAGGTGAACTCGCGCGGCAGGTGCTGCGATAGTGGCTGGCGACGAGCGCCCGCTCTTCAACAACGGAATGTTAAGAATTCATCGGGACGCTCGCGGAACGCGGCAATTTTCGAGTAAGATTTCCGCACCGGCCTCACCGGGGCTTCCTCGCGTCTCGACTCCGAAGCGCTGATCGTGTTGCGCGGGTCTCTTCACGCGTCCGGATTCGCCAACGATGCCGGCCGCTCGGGGTGAAAGAGCTTCTGTGTACAGGCCTTGCCAACTTACTCCGCCTTGTTAGCGCGTCTACGAGCTTGGGATTTCGGCGCGACGTCCTGGGAGGCAATCCGATCCACCCAGCAAGCAACTCACCGTCCCGTTTCGTACAGGGTCGACTGCGATTGAGGCGCTTACTATTGGACGCACCACGAACCATATATAGCTTCCTCCGAGCCGTCGTTGAAGCTGTCCGCAGCGCCTTCGTGAAATCGATCCGTTATGCCGTCGCGGAGGCTATTGGCCCAGTAGCCAACCTCAACGCTCAAATGGAGCCACAACCGACCCCTGGTCCGCCAGCTATAACGAACATCGAGCTACAAATTCCAGAGTCGCTCATCGCACAGTTCGAAGCAAACGCAAAGCGTCAAGAAGACCTCGACAAGCGGCAAGAAGACTTCCACAAGCGCCAAGAGGGATTCAACGCTAGAATTTTTTGGATCGGCTGCACGGCAGTTGCAATTTCCGCGGCTTCCCTCGTTTCGTTAATCATTTTTGTTAGTCTCACGTTGGGCGTGTGGAAAGCGCAAATCGAATCAGCCAACGAACAAACAAGAGCACTTGAAGTCAGAGACAGGGCTTATCTCTCGCTCGGCCCGCTCGAGAGCCAAGAACTCGGAACGTTTGCTCTACCGGTTTCAAATGGCGGGCACGTCCCAGCTAGTTATTCCATTACGTTGAACTTCACTCGAGTCTTGCTCGATCGGAGACATAGGTCCATCGGTAAGCCCCTCATCGGAAACCTTGAATCCCCCGGTGACGGCACCGTTCAGCCGGGCGCCACACACTACATCATCG
>Ga0116228_10001964_pt1 | contig 17457 bp, 16 predicted proteins | sample S1TSphfallax_2_FD_89694 | JGI IMG/M metagenome (GOLD analysis project Ga0116228, IMG submission 89694) | Host-associated microbial communities from peat moss isolated from Minnesota, USA - S1T2_Fc - Sphagnum fallax MG | ecosystem: Host-associated > Plants > Peat moss > Unclassified | place... | reverse complement strand
GTGGGTGCTGGATCACCCAAGGTGTACCTGTGCAATGGCCAACAAGTGCTTTACCTACTTTACCTTTCTACATAGTAAACAATTTGATTCCCTTGTATACTTACCTTTGATACTTATCCACTTACATAGGTAGTTCCGTTTGTAGTGTGAGGGTACATATAAGGTAGGACTTGAGGTGACTACTATGGTTAGTACACAGGTAAAGGGTGGGTTGTTAGTAGGGAGGTAGGTAGTTGAAACAGAAACTGAGATACCACCCTAGTTAGCTAATGCATAGCAACCCAATGGAAAAGCATTTCCTGTCCACCCACCATCCATTCCTCATGGTGTACTACTGGATGTTGGTTCACTCTGGCCTGTAGCAACTCGGGAAGGCAGGATTCTTTTGGTGTATGAGATTCATACTAAGTCTGCATTGCCAGAAATTGTTGAAGCTGGGTGTTAATAGACCACTCCAAGTTTTCTACGTAGATGAGTTCAGGATTTTACTACCAGAACCCAGCAAACTATGTTTTCAAGGATGCAGTCTCAAAAACAAACAGGGAACATCCCTGATGTAGCCAAAGCTGGTGCTCCAGAGTAGTGAACAGAAAAGTAGGGGTAGATCAAATCCTATCAAACAATCTTGTGATGACAAACTGGAGAGTTTCAAGAAGGAACAAGCCAGCTTGTGATGACAAACTGGAGAGTTCAAGAAGGAACAAGCTCTTGAAGATGGTTCTAAAGCTCACTGATAACAAACTCAGGAATTTGAGAAGGAACATGCTCATGAAAAATGGTCCTAAGACAGAAGGTCAAAAAAAGAGCATTCAGGCAGCTTGAAGAACCCTAATAACAGAGATAGGAGCCCTAACCAGACTTCTCTCCTTCCATGACTCGCAAGGGAATTTCAAACAAGATGTTGCAAGCAGCTAATGCACCTGTGCAAGAAGGTCCACACCATCTATGATTACCTCATCCCTCGACAGGTGCAAGGTTATATCATAACAAACTCTTGCCATCACTTTTGGAAATGTGACAAAAATATTCCAGATGCAGTTAAATTGTTACATAATTGTTTGCACTCGGTTTTTGACAAATTAGCATATACAATTGTTCCCACTTTTGAAACTTCAGAGCTGATTAGTCAGTGGGTAGTAATGGCAGCTAATCATTCCCTTTAATGATGAAGATGAACGAATGCTACTTGTACAATTATGGTGGGCAGCCAGCATCTTGATCCACCCAAATATACAGATATGTCAGTTTTCAGTACACTCCTGGGTCTACAAAATAGATTCTATCAGAGTTTTTGTTGACCTGTACCAAGCCTCTAGGCAGAACATTGTCTCAACTATGACAAATACAAGTGACCCTAAAGGGAACCAGAAAGTCCTCACCCCACACACAGACATCTGATTATCACACTGTTTGTAGGGGTAACTAGACTATCTAATTATCTGCCTTACTCAATTCTATCTCCCATTAGTCTGGTATGTGGCGTGGAACCATAATCAATGGGTGAATACTCACCACTGTAGTTGCTGGAGTAACCCAACGGGTCAGGAGGAGCTCAAGTAGTTAGATCACTCCTTATACTCTCAGTTCTGATTACCCAGTAGCCTGCTGCCATTGATGCACTGGCCTCACCAGGGCATTCTGATGCACAGGATCCCCACTTGCATTATCAGTCATTTGTGAATGACCTGTTGACCCTGGTTCCTCTCTGTTCCCAGTTCTAACTGATACAGATCCCTCTTCTTTAACATCAATAAGACCTTCTCTGGAATTCAAATCAGATTGCATCTCTGTGCTGGACAGATTGGCATCATATTGAATTGACATGCCTGTTGTGTACTCACTGCCTAGCTTCTGGTTGTTGAGTGCAATTTTACACAACTTCTGCATATCAGCATTATACTGCTGAGTGTCATAATCTGAGCTCCCTCCACCAAAGTGGCTACCACCAAAGACAAAATTGTGCTCAACACTATGACCTGGCTTTGAGCCCTGGTATAAAGCAGCAATATCTGTGTCACTTTCCAGAGCTCGAATAACCTGTTCCAAGATCAGATGAGAAGTTAAAATCAGAGAACTACTTTTCCAGAAACGATAACTTACAGCAGAATGTAACATGTTTGAGAGAGGATGATGCAGGAATGGAAAACTAGACTAACCTGAGCCATTTTGGGACGCTTGGATGCAGAATGGCGAACACAAGCAGCAGCCGCTTCAATCATACAAATCATCTCCTTTACATCATAATTGTTCCCAAGTTCTGGGTCCACAAGCTGTTCAACATTTCCATCTTCCAACATGACTGTCATGAGTGGACGGGCCCACTCAACCAAGCTTTCATTCCCAATTGGCTGTCTTAGGTCAACAGGTTTTCGCCCTGTTATGAGTTCCAGCAACACAACTCCAAATGAGAACACATCTGATTTTTCTGTCAACTTTCCACTCGCTGCATATTCTGGGGCCAAATACCCAAATGTTCCCATCACACGGGTAGTCACATGTGTATTTGCGTCTGAAGCTAATTTTGCAAGTCCAAAATCTGCAACCTGTTAAAACACGTATCATTTGGAGACATTATCCACAATCCCCCAGGAGGCTCTTTCTTTCCAATTTGCTAATCTTGATTTCAGTAGATGTCTCCAAGAAATTTGAGTTGCTCAGAAATGTTCTTCAAGTTTTCTATGCGTCTTTTCATAGAGCACCACACTTCTGCACTCCCATTGAACCCAAAAATTAAAACAGGTAAAGGGAGGCACTTAGTTTGCCAACCGTGTACACTATTGACTGGCTCTTCACACTATGTACCTACTACCTTCATTTTAGAGGTGGTCACTTTCTATTGCCTAATCCTCACCCCCGGTTTGACCTAGATGTGACAACTTGCAATGCAGCCATGAGTCCCAACAACTTGGCCTACTAGCTTTGTGACTGCCCACTGACCAAAAAACATATCTCAAAGTTGTAGAACCACCTGACATGACCCCTGTGAGTAGAATCAAGATTGGAATAGTAAATCAGTGGTCATAATGATTTAATCTGAAGTAATGGGAGCATCCTAATTCTTGATATCTTCACTAGAGCCTTGTTTGGATTGAGTTTTGGATAAAACATGCAGTTGGTAAGATCCACATTGATTCCTCAAGCAGCATACCTGAGCGTCAAAGTTTTTATCAAGCAAAATGTTGGAGGCTTTGATGTCACGGTGGATAATACGGGGGTTACAGTCTTCATGAAGGTATGCAAGTCCACGTGCAGCTCCAACTGCAACTTTCACTCTTGTGGCCCAGTCCATCACAACCCCTTGCTTCTTGCCTGCATAACCCAAAGTTCCAACAAAACCCATAACCACATAGCACACCCAACCTTTCCTTCACACTGAACCAGAGTATAGTGTTTTGCCACCCCTCATGCAGATTCAGATTCTAGCATATGCTCAGACACCAAATATCTATGCACTCACCATGAAGATTATCATCAAGTGTGCCATTAGGAACAAAGTCGTACACCAACAATCGCTGGTTATCAGCAATGCAATAGCCAACAAGAGACACCAAGTGACGGTGATGAATCCGGCTAATGATTTCAACTTCAGCTCTGAATTCACGGTCACCCTGACCACCACCAACAGTAAGCTGCTTCACTGCAACAACTTGACCATTCGGCAAGTGTCCTCTATAAACACGACCAAACCCACCTTCTCCAAGAAGGTTAGAAGCCACAAATCCATTGGTAGCAATGTTCAACTCATCATAAGTGAACCATGATCTTGAGTTCACTACACTTGGTGAGTTCTGTAGGAGTCGTGGGATTTTTCCAGCACCTGCTGCTGCTGCTGCTGCTGCCAAATTGTAGCCTCGCTGTGGGTCAGATGGAGGATCATAAGGCTCAGAATGGTACTTCCTACCACCTGCTTCAAGAGCACCCACACCTACAGGCCCCTGATGCAGTGCCCCTTGACCACCAGTGCCATAAGCCTTCCTGGTTTTCTTCTTCAAGCAGCACCAGATCAACATTAGGAGAAAGATAATTGTAACCAGTCCTACTCCTGCAGCAATTCCAATCACAGCTGCTGGTGGAAGTGAGGATGAAGATGATGAAGAGGACAAAGCAATCCCATTTGAAGGAGGTGGGGGAGCAGCAAGGTTCCTGTGAGATGGAGGACTATTAACAGCTGAGTAGGGGGGTGGTGGTGGTGAGGGAATGCTTGGAGCAAGGGAGTTAGGAGCATGGGGTGGGGAAGGTGACAAACTGGGTGGTGGGGAGGAGGGAGGAGAATTAGGACTCAGGAGGGTCGGTGCAGTTGTAGGATTTGAAGGTGCCAGAGGAGATATAATGACTGCTGGGGATGGAGCTGCCAATGGAACAACTGGTGGGGGTGGGGGAGGAACAGTAGGTGAAAGGGCAGGCTGTGAAAGTACAGGATGAGTTGCAGATGGCTGAGTACCCACGGGTGGTGGAGATGAGGGACTAGGTGTTGCATTCCCAGGAATCAGTGGGGATGCCCCTGCTGGAGCAGCTGACATATTTCCAGATACTTAGTCAAATAGAAATCACAGAATCCTCAAGAATCACCGTCTCCTATAATAAGTCTCTGTGCTGGTGCCCAATGATGACTTGTAGCCAAACCCAAATGAAAACCAACACAGGAGTATTTCCTGAAAAGTTTCATCTGCTGGTTGGTCCTTCAGAATATCCAGTTCCCTTCAGAATGGTAATCTATGATGATGGATAACTATTGAACCAGTTCCATTGGTGATAGAGACATGTATGTTCAAAGCACCTAAGAATGAACATGATGACCTGGTTGTTGCTGTGACACAAACACTCCATGATTGCCAATAGAGACATACATGCTGCTGGCTTTTAGTTCTCCTCCTCCTGTATAATAAAATCCAGTTCTAGCCTCAGAAGACGGAAAAATCCAAGAGTGTCCACCCTCAAAACCAATACGTCATCCAGGGGGAGTGAAGTGATGGAAAGGTTGCTAATGTAAAAGGAGATTACAATGCAATTGAACACCGTGCCTCTTCTAGAGAGAATATGAGCACTATGATCTATCGGCTTGTTGGCTTCGTCAACACAGTATATAAAATTTTCAGTTGCGTCTCTGTTGTTGTATAGTAAGGTTTTACAAGCGACTTCGGTCCTTTCCATTCTAACATGACACATGTGTATGCATACTTGTTGGCTGTGAAACAAAAAACAACATTGCAATTGAGGAGAGGATTTGATTGTTTGCGAGAGCGTTACCTGAGAAGTTTGATGTTGCGACTTGCCTTCTCTAACTTGCAGCAGCGTCAAAGGAATGTCTGTCTGTCTGTCTGTGTACCCGATTTATACCTGAAATGATGATTCTGAGCATCCGGCGGCAAATGTGCAACAAACATCCTCCTGCTCTTGGAACCCGCAACTGATGAAAAAACAAATAATGACACTAAGAAAACAAAAACACAAAAAACTACAAGAACTCTGAAGGAACTCGTCGGATCCGTTGAGTTTTGTAGGCTATTACAACCGTGGAGAGGAGAGAGCGAGAGAGAGCGCGCGAGCGAGAGAGGGAAAAGAGACGTAAGCCGCAGAGGAGAGGAAGAAGAAAACGTTTGCGCTGCAAGAAGACCACCCAGACGGCCCGCGGTGAACAAGTTAACATACACAGTCACCGCGCGGTTGACCGCGACAGAGGCTCGTTGAAAACTTATGTGCAGAGCGAAGCAGTGCTTTTTCTGGGGGCAATTTTGTGTTATATCCAAAGTGGCGATGATACAAAGGAACATTTAGCCAGATTTGGCTAAAAGCTAAATATGAAAGTATATATATATAATATTTTATTATTATTTTGGCTAAAGTTACTTGAACTATTTATAAAAATATTTCGATTTTTCTTATGTTTTGGTAGAATTTTGGCTATCGAAAATAGCTCAAACCATATGATTTTAGCTCTTTTTGTTTTAATATAGCATTTTGGCTATATATAGCCTGCAAAAAAATAAGGCTGGTGGTGCCTCTGCAAAGCCCTGCCTTTTGCACGGGCTTCTTTTTTACCTTCTGCACCATACTTTCTTACCCTCCACATTTCATTCCTGCAGTAAAGTTTTCTAAAAATTCACCTTGGTTGTCTTTCATTGTCTTGGTTTCTTTTACTTTTTCAATTCTTTTGTTTACTTCATTCATTTTTTTATACCTGCTCTGATTTTTATTGACCCTTCTGTATCAGTGTTTTGGTCATTTTTTAAATCTAAAAATTGGAAAAATTAGGTGAATTTACATCAGAAATTTAAAATTTCCAAAATTTTCTCAATTTCTTTGTCCAAAGATTGCGAAATTTTATTAGGAAAGAAAAACACTAGCCTATATACAAAAAAGGGTTATAATATTAGTAATATTAATATACAGAGCTTGGCGTCAAATAGGATTGTGTGTAGGTGTGTAGAAAAAAAATGTTATGGCCAATCAAATTGTTAGATTTGATGGTCTGAACTTTTTCTTTTTTAATTATCTTGAATGAACTAATAGTTAAACCTTTGGGCGTGTTAAGGAGTTTATGCATGTTGCTAGGGTTTTCACCCCTTTTGTTTCAACTTCAACATCATCAAGGATTATTTGCACATTGCAAGCCTTGCATCCTTTGGATTCAGACTCCCCCTATTCAAACTCCTTGATGGAATTTTAGCCAAACATAAATGTGGAGCTCTCTTCAAATTCTTTTAGGTCAATTGTTTTTTATGCATGTCCCATTTGTCAACATGCAGTTTGTTAGGCATGGTCTTCAAACATTTCCAAGATGTTTTTGACCTCGAAGATTCAACTAATGATTTCATTCAGTTTCATCAATTGAGTTCCCATGCGACTTATGGTCACATCCCATAATCCATCACGTGCATTTTTGGTGTCATTAGGTTTTTAGCTTTGGTTGAACCCTCAAGTGGCATTTAGTCAATTGTAGTGGGCAAAGCGTTTTATTAGTTGATGGGTAAACTATTGCATCAATTCAACATGGTGGTTAAAGGTGGTTACAAAGTAGTGATCCATGGCATTCAAATTGCTTTGAGTGTTCATCCCAATTGGGTGGTGCTTTAGGTGGACATAATGAACACTTTTAACACCATCTTGCATAGGTCCATCCTCTAAGAGTTTCGAATGATAAGAGGCTAATTGTTTTATCTTTTCTTTTTTGTTTGTTCCTTTTAGGCCCTTTAGGTTCATTTTTTTTTAAGCATCACTTCCCCTTAGGAGATTTATTTGTCATGCTTTCAATTAAGGGCACACGTCAAGGTGTGCGCCCCTAATTAAAAGCATGTTAAGCCTCTTTTTGTGTTCATTCATTTCTACGTTTTATGTGTTCTTTAAGTGTTTTTCATTCATGTTTTTTCCCTTCAAAGTCAGTAACATCCATATTTTCAGCCCTACCCATGTTGTTCCCCTTGCCTTTGATCATTTTGCCTCCCAATTGGCCTATGGATTATTCAACCTTACAAGTGTTCAACTTGGGCCCCTTTCAACTTGCTTCTTGGATTTGCCCTCCCAATTGGTTTATGTTGCCATGTTGATGGCATTAGGATTTCAAACATCCATTTTGGCTCCAATTATTTATCCTCATCCTATTTGCAAGATGTTTTAAATGAAGATGTTCACCATGTTAATGCATTCTCAAGGTTAGGGGATGTCCATGTAACATTTGAGAGCTTCTCTTGGTGTTTCATTCAAAGACCTCACTATTTGCTCTCTTATCCCCCCCCTCCCCCCCTCTTTTGGGTTTTCAATGCCAACTTGACATTTTTTATTCAATTATGTTGGGAGTTTTTGAAAGGCTTTTAAGCCTAGGCTCTTTGGAATGCTTGTAGGCTCCCTTAATCTATCAGTAGTGCCTCCCCATTTATAATGGAGCTTAAGCTTTATTTTTATGAAAGGCATTGCAATGGCCTATTTAAAGAATTGGGTTTTATTTGCCCCCCATCATATCCTTTGGATTCTTGTTAGACTTTTGCGCATTTTTATTGGAAGCGATAGGAACAAGTAATTTTGAGTTTGCTAAATTTTTAAGCACATCTAAGGTCAGTGTGGGAGGTTGTCATAGGATCTTATTCCCTAATGGTAGTGGTGTGTATATCCCCATTTGAACAATTGGTAGAAAAAGGAGCAAATTGGTTTTAAGAGAATATTGCAGAAAGATTACATGACCATTTTTTTTTAACATCATTTTTATTTTACCTTTTGATTGACATAAAGCACACTTGATATCTTGTGTGGGGTTGAGTGTGGGTGCATGGCTATCGACTCACCCAATGATCATTATTTTTCCAATTAGTTTCAAAAAAATTCTCTATTATGTTGCACACTTGGTTGGGCCTCCCCCATCTTTTAACCCTTGGTTTGTCACATTGCATTTGTGGGTAGCATTTAGATCCTCTAGGGATCCACCTTTTTCATTGCACCCATGGTGGGTAAAGATGGGTTTTCATGGTGTTGTGTGGGATTTTTTGAATCTATTGTGAAGGATGCGGAATTTCATGTTTTACATGAATAGACCTATGTTTTTCCACCACTTGCCCTTCAATTTTCACATCAATGGGTTGACATTGTGATTTTGGTGGATGGTGTCCGAATGTTGGTACTGCATCATTGATGACCCCATTCACTTGAGTAGATTTGTTCAAATGCAATTCTATTTCATGGGTTATCACAATAGTCATGGTTTTTAAAGATGGCTTTTATCACAATCAATACTTTGGTGGGCATGTTTCTCCCTCTAGCCATAAAGGTCTTTGGGTGTTTGCATTAGCATGTCAATGGTTTTTTTCATCAATGTGTTAACATGGCGTGGAGAGCAAATGCCATTGGAAGCCCTTTTTTTTTTTTAGTTTTGCATTCATTTTATAAACATAGGGTGTTGGTGGCATTACAACGAATGTAGGTGACTTTTATTTTGAAACATTTTGTTACTATAATTGAAGGTTCTTTTAAGCTATGCATTTTTTTCATGTGTTCCTCCCCTCTCCTTATTTGATATGCTTCTCACGATTGAGAGAGGTTTGGGCATTTGATTTGTTCCTATTCCTTTACAATTCACCCTTTTTGGAAGATTCTTTGTTTGCTAAGACTCGGGTCTTTCCATCTTGTACCTTTTTCCCCCTTTGTTGGGTGCTTTATTTTATTCATAATTGGCAACTTTTATCATTTTTTAATTATCAAGTTAATGAAATAACATTTCAATGTGTAGGATAGATAAGTTGGTGAATGAACATTCAAGAATTCAAAGGAAGTAAAATGTTCACACATTGTTTTTTTGGTTTTAAAGCTCCAAAAACATTTGTGGCCTTCCATTTAACACTTCCGATGTTGCAAAAATAGTTCAATTCAATAAAGGAATGGGAAACATATGGGGTATTTGGTGTAAGGGGGATTTAATGTTTAATGATCGATGGATTAAAACATATTAGAATTTTTAGTAAAAATTATTTGATTATTGCATCTTTGTTTTTACAATACATATAAGTATTGTACAACCTTAGTTGGTGCACCCATCATGTTTTAAATCACTCAAAACATATTAAAAATGAAAAATATGAAATTGAAATTAGAGAGGGGTTTAGAGTTTTTTTTCAAAAAAATTGAAGCAAATTATCATTCATCCCTTTCCTATGTTTTTTGCATTTTTCCTTTACTTTTCATGCTCAAAGGAACATGTACAACCCTCCAATTTGTACATCCAACAACAAAAAAATTGTTCAATCTGGTTCAAGAATGAAAAAATTGCTAGAAACTATTTAGTGATAGGTACATGTTTTGTGTAAGGTTTTTTTTATAAATCTTAAAATGTGCACAAATGGCATCACTCTTTTCCTTTTGTTTGCTAAAATGACTTCCCTGAAAATTTTGTCATAGGAATAGGTGGCCCCTTGATCACTTGGTAAATATGTTTTTGTCATAAATAAGTTTTTCAAAATAAATTTAAAGTGGTGAATCCAATTCTTTTACCTAAATCCAACTAGCATTTATTAAAAAAATTTGTGCATGTGTGTGGTTACTTCCTTCATCACAAAGGACTAATTTGGCTACACAAATGAGATAAAAGTAGCATCATTTCAAATTTTCACATAACACATCAAAATTGTGAAGGGGAGTTGAACCCAATTTAACAATAAATTTTGCACAATGCAACTCAAAATCCCCCCACCACACCCAAATGTTAGTAAATTTCTTGATGAATTTTGAACAAAAACATCACCATGCTATCCAATTCATGGAAACAAAAACATTAAGACATAAAAGACTAATTAAAGCCTAACACCCATCCTTAAGTGGTAGCACCAATTCACATTTTTTGTTTTTTCCAACTTGTAATGGCCTCGTTATAAAGGAAATTCTCTTTGAGTAAATTTTTTTTGTACAAACATGTGAACAATCATTTCCAAACGTGGCCCCAATCAATTGCACAATTTGTCCTTCATGAATGCAAGAGTGGATAAGTACTTCCATTTTCCAATGAGCCAAACACAAAAACAACTATTATTTTTGCTAGTTTCGTATACTCATTTAAACATTGACACAACAATAAATTGTTGGTAATTGTCACCCATGATTTTTAAATGGATTCGTATTAGATGGCTCAACAATATTTTTGGTTGCTTGTGCTTTCATAGTGAGCTTAAACATGGATTGTTAGATGTCAAGGAAATTAACATTCAAAGGTTAAACAACTTGATATATTGAAAGTTCCATCCTTTTCAATTCACAATATTGTTTCTTGATGACACTAAGATCCAAAGAAAAACATAATTCTACATTTGGTTGCATCCAAAATTGAGGATACAAAATGCCAAGGGCATTCATCAACTTTGAATCATGAAAATGGCTTTCTAATTTTGTCACAAGAATTTCAACTACAATAACACATTGGCATTTCACTTGTGCAATGGATGCCAAAAAACATCCCTACACACATGTTGATTTACCCCAATAATTGCATAAAAAATGTGAGCTTGATAGGAGTTACCAGCCATTAAAAAAAAAAATTCGTACCATTGTTAAGGTTAATAACCCAATCTTGGGTGATGAAAATAAAATTATTGTCCACAATGTCACAAAAAACTTGGAAATGTTCATGTTCATAGCTTCTGAATGGATCAAATACATCATGAAAAGGCCAACTTGAAAAATCTTGATGGTTGCTACAAAATTGCAAATGAAAACATCCCTTCCTTGAACAAACTTGATCAAAACATTAACTACTTCCATCAATGGCAACAAACATGACAAGGTTAACAATGTGTGAAGATCACAAAGGAGGTTGACATTCAATCTTACTTGAGCAACACTTATGTTGTCTTGTGACATCTTCACAATCAACGTGTCTTGTATTATGTTAGGACATGTTTAAGAAAATCCAACATTGAAATCCATTAAATCTTAACATTTTTCAAAATCTTAAGTTCTCATTTTTTAAGAACTTGGCAAGCTTAATGAATTCCAAATGGCACTTAGGCGAGCTAAAAAAGCAAGCATACAAGGACTAGAACAATTCTTCCAACTTGGACACCATTGGCAAGTTTGACAAAGCTTACATTATAAGAATTGTTTTATGGGCCATACAATGTTGCCCCATCCTATAAAAATAATGTTTATATCCTTCAGCTAAGATGTCATTCTAGTGTGGCATCTTTGAAAAACAAAAACTCCATTTGCACCAAAGCAAATTAGCCTTTCACCCACTTCCTTTCTAATTAACCTTCCTTGCTACATTAAGGATTATGTAGTAATAAAGGTTAAATTGTTTATAGTACCCCTTTCAACAATGCACTAAAGTGTGAGGAGGATAGGCACCATTTTCCATGCTTGCATCACATACACATGGATTAAAATCTTGAATTATTTATTAACATAGTAACCTAATTTGTACTTAAATAAAGAAACCTCCTAATAGCCACAAAATTTTGAGTTTTTTTGAAAACACAAATTAAATTTACCATCTTCCAACTTGCCCCATTAAACCAATGTTTCATTAAATTGTTTAGGAACATTTAGCTAAACAAAGAATTTATGCATTTTTATGTAATCTATCATGGGACAACAATGATTAAACAAGTGGAAAATCAAAGCAAATTGCACAATTTTTTTCTTCTTGTCAACTTGAATTACAACATGAATTATTTGCCACAACATAGTTTCAAAACCTTTAGAAAAATGAAACTTCTCATTGGCCACAAGAGATTTTTTTTAGAAACTAATTATCCCCCACTTTCACCCCTTGCATGGCTAACCAACATGTTTTAAAAAAAAAAAATCCAACATTGGAACCAAAAGCTTATCTTTGATTTCAATTTGTGCGTAAATCTTACATCACACTTCAACAACTTTTCCATAAGAACCTAACACAAATTTAGCCCATGGAAGATTCATTGCCCAATTATCTTGGAAGTGCCTATTCAATTCATAGGCCTTTTTTAAAAAACGATTTCAATGTTTTCAATTGTCAATGCTGGATCCACAATCATGCATAATTCAAACTCCCAATATCAACTAATATCATTAGGTGAATAATTATTAAAAAAATTAGCATTAGTGGCAAGAATTTTGTCACCAAAAAAAAATCTTATTTGAAGTTCTTAAGGAGTTGTATTTTTGACATGTCAATAAACAAAAGGATGGCCAAGAACATGGAAAACAAAATGGTGGTGGATTGATGTTACATGAAATATTTCACAAGGACCAAGACCAATAAGATAATCATGAAATGAACATGGATTCCAATAGCATGATAATGGACTTCAAATAAATTAAAAAACATATTTAAATCACAAATGGCAATTGCAATGGTCTATAGTGCACACAACACCACCACAATTAGGTTTGGTTTTCAAAATTCAAAACCAAAGATGGAATGGGGATGTTGATTTGTAATAATGGTTTGCAAGGACCATCGAGATAGCGATGGATGCACTACAAAGTGCATGCAACACATAAACACAACAATTAGCTTGCAACATTGGTCCAGAACTTCAAGTTTCAAAGATGACCATGATGATCACTAGGTTATTGTGGCATTGCTACCTAGGTGATCAATAATGATGATGGATTATTGCATGATGATTGGCCTATTGCCTAGGTGATGACAATGGACAATTGCTTGGGCACCATTACACCAAGATGACGATCAAACCATGGATCATGGAATGTTACCCAAAATCAATGACAATGGAAGTTTGTTGCCTAACAATGGATCATGGACTGTTATGGTGATGCTTACACAATAAAAAAAAATTATGGGCACTTGCAATTATCGCACCATGATGATGATCAATGTTGTTTAGGTTTTACACAAAATGAAAATCAAGACCATGAACACAATAAAAAAAAATGGCAATGGACTTCCACTTGTAACATCAAAATAAATTAAACAAACATGAAATGGATTAGCAACTGCACATCATGACAACCCTAATGAACCCTAAGCCCTAAACCAGAACCACAATATGATGAAGAAAAAAACCAATACAATCAATGATGAACATTGAGGATTTGCATTTTTATAATTGATCATGAAGAACAAATTCATGAATGATGAATCATGGGTGATGATGAATAGTCACTAGTGGTGTGCCATGGAACCTACGATGCTAATAAACTATTTAGACTTTAGTGTCAACAATGTTCAACAACTTCCAAGGCTCTATACAAAGTCCATAGTTCAAAATCCATGTTCACATTACATAGCTTCATAGCTCCAACCTCATAACAACCAACCCAAAGTCCAGATGTTGTGCATTTTCATCATTAACTTGCAAAATCTTGCAAAATTCTGATGTAGTTTAAATTTTTTTCCCCTTTCCTACTCGCAAGCACCTTCTTTAATTCAACTTTTGGCAAAAATTCACACACAAAATAAAATAAAATGTTGGTTTAGTGATGGGTGGATTTACGCTAATAGCTATTTCCAGAAAGGTTCTAACACATTACTTAGTGCACTTTGTTTTAGTATAACTGGAGGGCATGCTACCGAGCATATTTTTTCATCTATTTGGGGGGTGTCACCAAAAGAGGAAACAAGTGGGCATTTTGTTTTTTTTGACACAGTGGGTGTTCCATTTTTTAAATGCGGCATACTGGATTTTTGTTGTTCCCAATGAGTTCCTATCAAGTTTCAGTGGGTTTGTCAACATGTTCCTCGAGTTTTCAATGTGTTCCCCAACATGTTCCAATAGCACCTCACTTTTGATTCATAATTTTTGTCCACTGTTGCTCTCTTGAACCTATTTAGATTGACAAACATTGGGAAACGTATCTGTGTTTTGAGTGAACTTGTGCAGAAATCAAAGATTCAGAGCTTTTTTGTGATCAAAGAGAGGCTCATCAGCAAAAAACAAAATAAAATCTGAACTTGGAAGGCACATCCAACTAACTAATATGGATCACACTAACAGTACATAAATTAACTACTATGTCCTAGGGTCAGTGTTGTCGTTAAATAATATTTAACATAGAAAAACGAATTTCCATGAAAATATGAAGTTGAGATGTTGAAAACCATCATAATTATAGCAGCTACAATCTGAATAATTTCACTCCTCGGATGAAGATATCACTAGATCATGAAATAATAATAATTTCAAACTTATAAATAAAAAATTTGAAAAAAAAACTTTATTCATTTTGTCCATGTGGAAACTGACCCTAGGCTATAGTAGGTATGTCCCAGAATTGATGCCCATGACATTAGCCTATGCCAAAAATGATAAAGAACAGAGGTAAGACATAGACATTTCTGACAGCCAATGAGGTGAGCCAGCATGCACTCAATTCAGTTTTTTCTTTTTCTTTTTTGGGGGTGGGGGTTGTTGGATTTTTTGGTTTCCAATGTGTTCCCATCAAGTTCTCAATGGGTTCTCAACATGTTCCCCAAATTCTCAATAGCACCTCACTTTGTCCCAATATTCTTTGCCAAAACATTGTCCTCTTGGAAAGAGAATAGGTGGGCCAATATTGTGATTAATCCCAATATAGAAGGATGATAGAAGTTTTGTGCTTTATTTTTGGTTTATAGCCAGATTTTGGTAAACCTTTCTAGGGATGATTGCCACTTTTCACATCTTTATATCGATGATCGCCACTTTGGCTACCACCAAAAAAATAAAATAATAATAAATTAAAAAATCAGGCATTATCCTACAAAATGTTTGCTCATACATACAACATGCATACATTATGATGAGATATCAACTATTTGATTGACAAAATGATGTTTTGAATGTACAGGACTGTTTAAAACTAACTACTCTTGAGAGTCTATTTCATGAACGTGCAAATGTAACCTGTCAATTACATGCAGTGGTAACCTACCATGCTTTCATGGATTTCAAAAATTCATGTGTCCAATAAGCATCCCCATGTTGGACATTTGTAAACATAACCGGTTTTCCTGGGTGACATGTCCGCACCCCAGTGGCTGCCTGCACGCAGCTTTCAACCCATAACTCGTCTCCACTATTTCCATTCGCACGGGATTGGCTGAGCACCATCACTTGCATCCAGTACATGACACCACAGGGCATAAAGTGCATGAAAGAACTGGTTATGTCTGGTAACCGGCTGGAGGTCCAAAAGTGCTCCCCTATGTTTCTAACTGTTTACAGGCTGCCCACTGTCTGAAATTTTATTCCTTCACTGCCCATAATTCAAATTGGGATCTCAAGGCACTGTCTAAAAATTCATGACTGCCCACAATTGATCCTAATTTTGAAATGGGCTTAACTTCTTTTTTAAGGGTTATAGTACATTGGGTACATAGTGTGACTCGTATTAATTTGTTGTTGGGTGCTCTCACACTTTTTTATTGTTTTTTTTTGGGAAGGGGCCATATTGATTGGCCCATCAGCAATTTTTCTTGGAACATTGGGCACTCCTCATTAGAAGAACCTCTTTGGAGCCCCAGTCCCAAAATAGAAACAAATATGCTCCCCTATGGCCCACTTGTTCAGATTATATACATGAGAGTTGAACTTTGGGCAAAACTGTAAGGGATGAAACTGAGGTGTTCTTGGGAATGTCTGAGGGAACAACTTGAGAACTTGAGGGAACCTCATGGGAACATGATGAGAACGCATTGGGAACAAAGGGGAAAAAATCCCTCCCCACGCTTCCACCTCCCCCCTTCGCCCCAAAAAGAAAAGAACTGGACCTCACACGAGCGCATGTTGAGCCTTCTCATTGGCTGCATATATCCTCACATATAATGGATATTAGTTAATGTGATTCATATTAATTAGTTGAGGGAGGCTCCGCTCAGGGTACAATTTTATTCTGTAATAAATTGATTGATCGGCCTAAGAAGGAAAAGACCTTTCTGAAAGTCAAAACTCTGGACAATCCCTGAAACGAAAATTTCCATTCCACTATGAAGTGGGAGTGATATGAAACAAGGCATCACAAACATGCTGGCCTTGCCAATAGATAAAATGTTGTACATCTACCTGCTGTGTCCACACTCTGAACATCAAAACAATCTGTTCCAATCTAAACAGTCTAAACACTTCCACCAAAAAAACCGGTTCACTTAATGTGAAACTGATTCTGATAAAATAAAACTTCCAAAAGTTCGATCCAATGTGATAGTCCTCATCCTTGTAGGGGCAGGGCCCAACAAAAACTTTGCTGACAATACTACACACATGCAACAGTGCCCAAAGTAAAAGAAGGGCGATGTCGTTTGGCCGATTTATATATGTGAGAGGAGGACAACGTTTGCCAAAGCATATGGGATAAAAATCGGTGCTATGGGAACTTGTTGGGGAATATAGCAAGAACATGGGGAATACATTGGGAACAAAGGAAAAAAAACCTCCCCCTCCCACTGCAACCCCAAAGGAAAAAAATCAAGGCACCTTGAGCACATGCAATTTCTCTTCTCAAAATTGTTCCTCACCATTTTTGGGCTAGGCTAGTGGCAGGGGCAGAATTTTGGGAACATAGTATTTAGTGCACTAATATACAAAGGGTGTTGAATAGGGAGAAAATCATGAATATATATAAATAAACGAGGATGAAAATTCATCCACCAAAAATACAAGGCATGTTGAAGCAAATGTAAACACATGAAAGGAAGACCAAAATAATCAAAACAGTAGTAATGAAGTAGAAGACCTAATGCTAAAAGGACATTGTCTATTACAAATGAGTCAGTGCTGGAGGTGGACTAGGTGGTGGTATGTGTGCAAGAGGTGAATTTTTTTGATTAAGCATGCACGCCAGTTGAAGAATCACAATGGCTTGCGCAGTTGGAGTGCTATCAACACTCATTACTTATAATAAAGTATAAGCATTGAAAGTATCAAGGAGGTCTGGTGATGACGAGTTATATTGACATGTACACAAAAAGTCAATATTTTTTATAAAAAAATGTTATGGCCAAAATTGTTGAATTTTGTGATTTGAACTTTTTCCCTTAGGTATTTGGAGTGAACTAACAAT
>Ga0116228_10001963_pt1 | contig 17463 bp, 18 predicted proteins | sample S1TSphfallax_2_FD_89694 | JGI IMG/M metagenome (GOLD analysis project Ga0116228, IMG submission 89694) | Host-associated microbial communities from peat moss isolated from Minnesota, USA - S1T2_Fc - Sphagnum fallax MG | ecosystem: Host-associated > Plants > Peat moss > Unclassified | place... | reverse complement strand
ATTTCTCTAAAAGGAATTGTAAATCTCCTTGTATATTAATACCAATTTACAAACTCATATCTTGAACACAAAGTTAGTGATTTTATGTGAAAAAATTGGGTGTTGAAGAAAGTGTAATCTCCTTTTTGTGTACCTAGTAGCAAACTTGGAGACTAAGAATATGCCTAACAATGCTTCACCCTATTTTAATAAAACACTTATGGAGGTCACAAGGAACCTAGCCTAAAAAAATTTAAGAACATACGAACTTACATGGCATAAACCACTTATCCTACAAGGCATTGAGTGTCGGCTAATATTTTTGTGGATGGGGGCAGGGGGGGTCAAACCAACAAAAACAAAAACATGAAAGGGTTGGGTTGGAAAGATCAAAGAACAACTAAATGTTTTTGCTACCAATTTTTTGAACATTAGTAAATATGGGTGGCTCATCCTTCCTTCTTTCTATGGGCAACAAAATTTAGCAAAGAATAATGAAATTTTTTTTGGTTTCACCATAAGATTCTATCACCACGTTTTTGAGAAAATTCCAGGAAAAAAAATGGCAACCTTTGGTGTGGTTAGCTCTCCGAGAGTAGCAGCAACAATGGTAGTGGTAATAATACATAACCATTTAAGTAGACTGTGTTTTTCCTCAAAATGTCTTTCTATGAAGGTAACCAATCCACTCAAGTGGTTTTTTTATAAAACTTTTACATGGTGTTATTTGTCTCATGTCCTACAAGACAAGGGACAAGGAATGAAAATTACGATATTTTGGTATTAAGGTGTATAATTTGTGTTGAACCTTGTACAATGGTGATGATGGCATCCAAAACTATGGTGCAGTCAGGGTTTGGTGTTACCATAACATTTTAATCAAGAAACCTTAGGCGGTTTTCTATCTTTTTGTTTTTGACTTGCTTAGTTTTCATGTGGTTGGTTTTTCAAATTTAAGCTTGCCTTGTAGTAATAAAAAGTCTTTCAAAAATGGGGTTTATGCTCTTAGTATACTTCATTCCTCATGGGCACCAAATGTCCCATGTCCGTTTTAGTTCATCATGTTTCATCGAACCTTATAGTTCCCACCACACATTTGCCTTTTCACACACCACCATGGACCTATTATCCACCCCATCTCTTATGCAAACCATGGACCACACACTTGCCCCCTTATTATTTTGATAAATCATACAACACTTATTAACTCCCTTTATTAGCCACTAACTTTTCGTGTGAATGTGAAGTCTCAATCTGACCCCTTACCAACCCCTTTGATAATGCACATGCAGGACCTTTCCCTCCTTACACTTTATCAACCCCTACAATTGCTCATGATCAAACCCCCCAACCTACCCCCATCTCCCCAACACATTCACAACCTTCACCTAAAGCCTCTTACGAGCCACCTATGGGTGTTAGTTTACCATTCAAAGGCTAACTCATCACCAACGTTCTTATGACCATCCCAACTCAATACCCTCCCTTGCTCCCACCCCGCTTGCATCAACTTGGGCTTGGGTTTCAACATTGGAATGACTCCTAAATGCACTCCCACTTTGGGAGTTATAGTTGTACATGGGTTTCAAATGTTTAAGGCCTTAGTTGAAAGGGTAAACAAGCACCAAATGGGGCCCCTAGGATATCATTGGAAAGCTTTTGAAATGTAGATGCTAAAGTGCCCTTGCATTGTCCATTTAGACCTAAAATGCATAAGTTATGATCAATAAAAGGGTTAGGAGTCAAATTGGAAACTTGACTCCTAACCACAAATCCCCTTAGAACAATAATAAAATCATCTTCAATTGGGGCATGCAATACACCATTGGAAAGATCTTTTTGAGAGTTATGAAATATTGTACTTGCATGTTCCCAAAAAAATTGAAGAAAATATGAATGTCCAAAGTTTCAAGACAATGAGAGTTTTAATTTTGGGACTCCCACTTCAGAGTCTTGGGAAAAGTGTCATTTGGATGTAGCCCCATGGAGAGTAACAAAGTATATTATAGGGAAGAGAGGAATGTCTCCTCCCAAAGGTTGCAAGTCATGTAAAGCTTGTGTTTAAGGTTGTCCCTATTAAATCCACCACACCATTTACATTCAACTTGCACTAACCACCCTCTTTCCTTGGTTGTGCAAGTTGATTTAATCTTGAATTATTGCTTGTGAGTTCATCTTAATCCCATCTCAGAATTCTAGCACACCTTCCTACCTTGAAGTGTTGTAAACAAATAAACATGCTTCGATTTTTTATTTTTTTCCATTGTTTCACTCTAGGACCCACATTTGGGTTTTTTTAAAGAGTTTTAGGGCATGTCACCCACATCCTCCAACACCACTTCAGTTTTTTTTGCCTTACATCCTAAATTAGATGGTTTCATCTTGTTTTTCCTAGAAGATTATGAATTATACCAAGATTTCAAGCTTCCATTTAACTTTTTCAAGTTAGCATTATAATGCATGCCACATTTATTTGCAAGTGACCTTTTTAGGATGGTTTTTTAACGCCTTCAAAAATGTTTTCACCCAAAAGACTTTGTGAATGGATTCCCACAATTGTTTCAACTTTGTTTTCATATTGCGCAAGGTCACATCCCACATCAAATTGCACATGTATTTGGAACAACCTACCTTTTAACCATGACCAAACCTTCCCGTGGAGTTTGTACCATTGTCATGGGAGAAATGTTATATCAACTCACAAATCACACTTTGTGCTTTTAAATTCACAATGACTTTACAACATGTTTTTCCCTACACAAATTCGAAGTTACAACCAAAGGCGGATGTGAAACTATAATCCACTTTGAAGCTTTACATTTTATAGCTAGTTGTTTTTCTTCTTATTTATTTCCATCCATTGCATATAACACTCACATCATAGCCCCCCCCCCCCTCGAAGTTGCAACGAAGGGCGGATGTGAAACTATAATCCACTTTGAAGCTTTACATTCTATAGCTAGTTGTGTCTCTTCTTATTTATTTCCATCCATTGCATATAACACTCACATCATAGCCCCCTCGATTATATCATCTACATATGAACATTTTTATACTAAATTTCACATGATGGGTTTTTCTATTTAACCTACAAATGGTGTAGCATGGTCCCCTTTTAGTTTGCCACCTAGCTTTAACACCACATCCTTATTGAACACCCCATTAAAAATAATTAAAATCTTAGGGGTTCCATTGGGTACCTCATTTTTCACATCATCCTTAAAAACGTCATGTTGAAGCATGTTTGGCATGTTGATCTTCTCATTATAATGGATGGTGTTCAAGTAACCTTTGGAATTTTAACTCATTGTTTCATGCGATGGCCATCATATCTACTACAATGCACACCTTCATCTTCCATTTTCATAAAGTTCATTGTTTCTTTTAACTCCTCCTTACTTCAAATGTTTGGGCGCCTTTTGGGTCCAAGATCCTTTGACAACCCATAATGACATTTAGCTTACAAACAAGCTTTTACCCCAATGACTTTTGGTGGCATTGGGTTCATACCAATAGCCACCATCACCTCATCTACTTATTTAGGGAGTTAGGCCCTTATAGCTTTCATCATAGCTATTACTTTTATGGTCGATCAATGTCCCTTCCTTATTAAAATCTTAACATGAGTCGACAATAACACCTTCCCTTTCCAACAACACTTCAAAGTGGCTTGCAATCTTCTATCACCCCCAACATGCACGTGTTTTCCTCCCTTTGAACAATTCATCAAACAACAAATGGTTCAATTTCAAGATTTCATCTTGAAACGTTTACACCATCGTACATTTTCCCACATGTTCCTTGACAAGATGTTTAAAACCCATCATGCTCAAAATTTTATCATGTTTTTTCCCAAGGCGCGTGTTTGGTTTATAGTTTGACCAATTTTCCCAACCTTTAAATTATCTTCCCCATCTTTCCCCACAACATTTTAAATGCAACCAATACTACCACATCCTTTAATTGTAGGTATCCCTTGATGCATGTGCACACATCCCATAGATTATATGGGTGTCCACCTTTTATGTTGCACCCATGATAATGAACACCCATGAACCCATGATGCAATTTGCAACACTTTTGTTGCCATTACATGAGATGACAAATTCCACGTGGGACACAAACAACTACATGCGATTCCTTCAACCACATTCAACTCCTTTTGTCAACGAATTAACATTGTGTTCACCAAATATGGAATTCGCACCCTAGCTGACATTATCATTGCTAATCCAATACGAACATATTTACTTTTTCAATCTTGTGCAACTTGAAGATTTGTTGTTTTTGAAACAACTCGAGCCAAAGAAAAGAGCTATTGTGACCAACACCCCACATATCAATTCTTCCCTTTAACAATTGAGGTGTTTGGATGTTTAAATAAACATGTTGATATATACTTACACGATTGTGCCAATGCCATGTGGAACTTCAAAAGGCTAGAGGGTTTTCCTCATTATGTCTTGGTTACATTTAGTAGTAAAGAAAAATCAATTAGATTACAAAGGATGCAAACATCCTCCATCTTAAGTTGAACGGTAGGCTCAACAAGCTTAATTATTTCCTAACTTCCACCCTTCAAGACACAACCCCCATCACCACAACTGACATCCTATAGGTGGTTGATTCTTGAGATGAAGATATTTTGACATCCAATACGTGTTAGCTTCATGTCCTAAAAAATAATCCTTTTCATTTTTCTTTTTCCCTTGTACATTTTTTAATCAATAGTGTGTTTATTAGTAAAGTTTTACAAGGTTAACACTAATGTTGGGTGGTTTTTTTGTTTTTCTAAAAATTGCCACGTTTGGGTATTAGAATGTTTTGAAAAATCCAAACTAATTATCTTATAAATTTTATTTTCATTTATTAAATATTTGAGTAAGGTTTCAAAATTTTGAAAAAAATAATCTCGCCCCAATTTCAAAGTGTTAGTTTTCAAACATTTCATACCAGTTGATTTTCAAAGCTAGTTTTCACATACTAGTTATTTAAAACTTTATTCTTTCAAATATTAATTTTTAATGTTTTAAAATAATAAAATTGCACAAAAAAAAGTTAAATTTTAAATTTTTATTTTCAACATTTTATATGTCCACTATCTCATCTTGTTCAAATGAACCTTCATATTCTTCTAACTACTTTTCAAAACTTAAATTTGTTTGAATTAACTTTGTTAAATTGGAAGGCGGTTTACATTGATCTCTAAGATCCCTTGGCCAATTTTTGTTCATAAAATCCAATTTTTCTAACTTTTATAATTGTAATGACATCTTTTTAGGTTTGTAATGATGCCCACTAAAAAATAATCTTTCTATTTCAATTTATGACCCTACAATGCCTAAGATTTGACGAACCAAAAAACTAATTGTAAGAAACATGGATTCATGTTTTCCCCACCATCAAAAAGGACATTTGATGTCTTTGGGATCCACTTGGTAATGTCTGAAAATCAATAATTCCCTAGTGACAAGTTCCTTTGATGGTTCACTTGTGGATGCAGTCCACTGAAATATCTAGATTCAAATCCTCATCACATGTTTGATCTACACATCCAACAAATTCTATCATTGGATGCAAATGATGATAACACTTCAAAAATATAGGATACAAAGTTCTCCTATCATATTCATCCACAATATTTACACCTTCTTTTTGGCCAACAAAAGAAGATACTAAACAAAGGCTTTTAAATCTAGGGCTTAGCATCAAAGTAGTGCAGTCTAGTGGCTAATCGATAGCTGCAGCCGTAGATCGGCTGCGGTTGCGGCCAGGATTTTTAGTAGTGGCTGGGTGTAGGTGGTTGTGCACCTCAACGGGCGATTGCGGCTACGACTGTTATTCAAAGAGTACGTCCTGATTAGTATTAATTTTTAAAGCGTCATGCATATTTATTATAAAGAAGCCAAATTAACGTCACTAAAACAAGATATTCTGCCTTGGCAACCTTAGAAGTTAGTACTAGAGTTCAGACTCCAAAGTTAGTGCTACTTTGCAACGCATTTTGTAGAGTAGCGTACGGTGCTCACTGTTTCCTAGCGCAAGTTTTTGACTTTGAGATCAACATTCTCTTTGCGTCTTAACTGACACAACACATCATGCATTGTTTCGAGTCGCTTGATGACGCTAAGAAGAAGATATCCATTGATTTGACCAGCAAGAACCCGCAATATGCGGTGATACCCTTTATGTCGAAGAATCGGCCATCAACCAACAAGCTATGGAATCGCATGGGCTAGGTGGTCGTGAAGGCCAGTGGCGAGTGGGTGTGCCTCGATGTGGAGGTGGATGGCAAGGGGCGGACCAAGACAGTGTACATGTGCACCTGCATCAAGCCCACTTGCCTCAATATCTATGTATACAACTCGTGGGATGACATGTCGTCGATGAGTGGCCACACCTGCTCGTGTGTGGTTGCTGCAGCTTCCTCTTCGAACAGCTTAACCATTTGGGCAAGTAAACATGACATGCCAACTAATTCCACCAAGGCCAACATGACCAATGCCCTCGTCAACATGTGTTCGTGGGACATTCGCCCATTCTCGTTGGTGGAGGGCGCAGGCTTCAAGAACGTCATCCAGACCACCTTGGACATTGGTTTTGCAAGCAAGACGCCACTGCTCGCCAAGGACTTGTTGTAGTCCCGACAGACCGTCAAGCGCAATACGATGGTCCGATTTGACAAAGGTGTCTTGAAGCTACATGTCATCCTGCGCAAGCACTTCATTGACAATGGGCACGTTGCATTCTCCACTGACATTTGGACGGACAATGCCACACATACAACGTACAGTGCTAACACCCTACACATGATCAACAACAATTGGGTCATGCACGCCTGCGTCGTGTCTTGTGATGAATTTAGCGAAGGCACGAACCACACCGTGCTAGTGATTCATCGCAATTTTGTTAACAACGTCCGCCCGTTCACATCTTGGAAGGAAGACAAGGTGACAGTTTAGGTGGCGGACTGGCAGGTGGTGGTCAAATTGGATGTGGCATCAAACAATAACAAAGTAGAAGGAATGTTGTCGCAGTTCGAGCTAGACTTGTGTTATTACCATCGCCTGTCGACATGTATTAGCTATGTGTTGCAAAAAGCAAACCCGCATGGTGGGCAACGTCAAATAGCCAGCGGCCTACCTCTTCTATGAAGAGTCGGAGTTGGTCTTTGACACGATCGATGATGCGAAGGCGTTGGTCACATACATGAAGAAAACGCTCTTAAACAAGAAGTTGAATAACAAAATGAAGCAGGACATGGTGACGCACTTTGACAATCTCCTCATCATGTTACAGTCTGTGGCCGCCAAACGGCTACGTCCATCGAACTGTTGAAAAAGAGGAAACAAGAGGAGTGCGCCGAGTGCATCATCGAGCCATTGCTCATTGAACTTATTCATCTGTTGCACTACTTCAAGCTGGCCAGCAAGTCCCTGGAGTCGTTCCTCACGCCCACCATTCATCTCGTTGGCATGTGGTTTGCCAAATTGATGACCCACCTTTAACTGCGAGTTGCACCCGTCACCATCGACAGTGCAGACGGCGAGAAGGTGACCATTGCAATTGACAATGACGAGATTGGCCCCACCAAGGCGCTCATGTTCGGTCAGCTCAAGGAAAAATACTTCCTCAAGCCGCTCCACGCTATTGCCACCTATTTGGATCCACTGCAAAAGAACCGCATGCTCGATTGCGACTTCACTCAAAAGCTGATCGACCCCGGCATGCTCTACCTCAAGGACATTATGCGCAAGGTTGGCCCACCCAAGCAGATGGCGGTGTCCAAGTCTAGTGACAAGCGTCCACTACCAGCAAAGAAGAACCGTGCCAAGAAGCCGTGCACCATCTTTGTCCATGTCGACCCTAGTCGAGATGACATCAACGATGATTCTTCGGAGAGCGACAACGACCACAAACAAGGCGAGGTGGCCTAGCTCGAGGCCCTTATTGAGCACGAGTTGGCCTTGTATCGCTTGCTCAAGGTTGACAAGAGCGACAAGAAAGTTCTACTTCAAGAGGATATACGTAAAAGAGCCCGACCAGATGGCAAAGTCAAACACGACGTTGGCTTGTTGCCATGGTGGAAAATCAAGTCCGCCAATTTTCCCATTTTGGCTCGCGCCGCTCGTGCCATACTCTGCATTTCTGCTTCGAGTTCGACACCGGAATGTACATTTTCGTCCGCTGGCAATACACGGACCAACAAGCGTAACGCGTTGAAGCCCAACATGCTGCACGCCCTCCTTTACCTCCGCTCCAATCAGGACCTGGACTGTTCACAATAGGCTGACATTTTCTTATAAACACATGAACGGATATGATGAAAACAATGATGCGAAGGAGAAGGCTACGGCCGAAACGTTGTGGTGGTGGGCGGCTACGGTTACGACTGAGAATTTAGCTGGAATAAAACGACCAAGCTACGGTCGGATCTTGTAGGATGTGTGGACAACACTACATCAAAGACAACATGTTGTGAGCATTTTCTTTTCAAATTTTTTTTTGAAAAGAAAAAAAAGAATCCAAAACATCATAATTTTTTCCTCTAATGTTGGAAGCAAAAAAAGACAACTCAAAAAATAGTTCCATAATCATCATCAATCAAATTAACTAGACTAAATGGGTTTGTAATTTATTCCTTTAATTTTAAGCAGATAGTAATTGTAGACTATAATGCATTAGAAATTAACTAGTGGTTGCTAAATTGGTTTAGAACATAAATAATCATAATGAAAGACAAGGAATCCACGATTATTTTAAAGATGTGCTAAGAAGAGGAGACACTTTTCCATTTAATATGATAATATTATGCTTACTATAACAAATAATAATATCATCCTTGAATTGCAAGGCTTCCTGAAACATAATGATTTTGTTGGCAAATCTATAAACAAATTTAAAATTACAATGTTAGAATGTTTAATGTTTAAAAATCAATAAGAAATAGAAAAGAAAATAATTATGGGGAAAAATTGTAATAAATCAAATAATCTTTCATCACAAATTTTCAATATCATGAAATTTCAATAGAGTTTGTGCAAAAATATAAAACAATATGTCCATGCAACATTCGTGGGCTTCAAAGTGTAAAAATGGCACAAAAAATATACACATGACTTTTAGATAAATGATATGTCTTTTCTACTTGTGATGTTTTGATGTGAAATATGTACGATTTACATTTAAACTAATTTTGTGCAATTATTGTGATGTAATTTTGGATAAAACTATGTGATTTTTGTGTATTAAACATGAACATTCATGTATGTCATTTGAAAACAATGTCTCATTCGTTTGAATATTTAAGATATTGAATATGTACGCATATCATTCATATTAACCATGCACAGAATTTGTGCAATTTTTGTACGAACCTATGAAACCTAGTAAGTTTGTGATGCCACCTTGTCTTAACTAGAGTATTTAAATTTTTTGAAGGCAATTGAATATGAAAAAAACCTTGTTCCATTCTTGTTGAGCTTTTCCAAAACATTTAGGCCAAGTTATACATTTCTACAAATCTAACTAAGTCAACTTGATTAAAACAAACATGAAATTCCTACAAACTTTTCCAACAATAATAGCATATTAACATGCTTTGGAAAAAACATGGCCAAAACAAGAACCCTAAAAACTTTCATCAATACCAAGGACTTCACATTTTACAGTAGATTTCAAAGTAATTGTCATGGTATTTAAATTTGAACCCTCATCCTTAACATATGCAATGATTTTGTTTTTTAACCCATATTGATTAAACAATTTTGTCGAGACTAATGTTTGCCCAATAGTTTCTATTGCCTCAAAAAAACCAATAGTTACTTATTTGGGTTGCTAATCATATCCCAATTTTTTTGTAATAAGAGCAAATATATCATGCACACCCTTTGACATCCACAAGTCAAAGTTTGATGTGGCAAACATACAATCTATTAGTTTTGGCAAAACACACACTTGTTTTGTTTTCCCCACCAAGTTAGGAAATATTTCCTATAAAATTTGTTTTCTATAAAGGAAAACAATTTAGGAGACAAATGTAATATTAAACGCTTCAAGCATATATTTTTGACAAATTACAATGGTAAGTTAATTTTCATAATCAAAAGGCCAAGGTCTTGCAAAAGTTTTTTTATTGCACATCATCTTTTTTGAAAGGTTTTTTTACAACATAAAAAAGACAATATGGCACTTGTTGGGACATTTGCAACTTGTTTTTCAACACTCCTTGTTATTTCATTATTAATTTTTTCTTCAATTCTTTTTGCAATCAATATTACAAATTAGGGATTTTATGCTGTATTTTTTTACCAAAATTTCACTCATAACATCCAATGGATAGAAATGTTTTGAATCAAAACGGACCAATCATTTTAAATTAAAAATTGACTTAGTCTGTTTTGACTAAATGTATGTTGTGACTAAAATTTGTAGTGTTTGTTTTGAAAGACATGACTAAGTACCTAGCTAATTCGGTTGCCAAATGGCATGTATGTTTTATCTAACCTAATTGACATGTTGGTTTATACCAAGGTGACACATGGTATGTATATTTTGATTGAATTGACTAGACATGAATGATACATTGGCCTATTTTGATGCCACATGGAATGTATGCTATGACTTAGATGACTATTAAGTTTACTAATACCTAAATGCCACATGGTATGTATGTTTTGATTCAGATGATTAAGAAGTGTGCCAATTTTGAAGAGCCACATGGCATGTTTGTTTTGGCTAATATGATTAACAAACATGCCAATAATTAAATGCCACATGACACATTTGTTTTTACTATGATGATTGACAAATGTGCCTATACTTGGCTGACACGTGGAATGTTTATTTTGACTGAGATGAATAATGCACTAACCAATATTTATTACCACATGGTTGTCTATTGTGATTGATTTTATGATTGATATTGATTATGTGGATGATTATAGGGCATGCCAAATGTTTTTTTTTTAAATTGATTAATTATAAATTGTATACCAACTTTTTGACCTAACATATAACCTAATTAACCCTACACTATATTTCAAATATACGCCTACATTAATACATTCACCTATTATCTACTTTGAACTTGTACAAAGCCATATCTCACACAAACATTGCATGGATCATTGAGACCACACACATGTATATTGTTGCACAAACAAACAAGAATTGCAAGCCAATATTTCATCACATTGCAAAAGTTTCAAAATGTACAAAACATGATCTAATCCAAGGTATATTTGAATCAATGTACATTATATAACATGATTATCTAGTAGAATGAAGTGGTTTGTTTCCAAGGCCAAAACACAAAATACCCAATTACGTCTTCAATAATATGAAGAGGAGGGTCATGGTCTAAATTTGGAATTGGCAAATGAACACCTCTTATCAAGCAAGATGTAACGCCAATAGAAATCAATGTTTTAACATTGAATGATTATGATGTAAAACTCCTTCACCCCAAATTTGACAAAATTTCCGAGTGCACATTACTTTCCTCCACTTGAATTAAGGATGATACAATCATTCCTGCATTACTATAAAACAATGTACAAATAAAATAAGTTAATAGGACAAAATAAATGAAAATTTTAATTACAAGGAACCATTTAATTCACTTTTAATCTATAACATTTAAAGCATGCATACTTATTATAGAATTAAAAAAATAAAATTTACACATATACAACAAGAACATGACAAAGGTAGAAGAGAAACCAAGGTGATGCAAGGAATGCAAATTAAGTGTTGACAAATGGGAAAAAATAAAAATGAACACTATAAATGATGTAAGCAATTCAAACATGGTAACGGCCAATGGTTTACATTTGGATGGGTTTATGTTACCTTTCTTGCAGCTGCCTTAGTTACTACTTCATTTGTTACTAACCTAATAGTTTGCTTGTAACTAGGATTGTTTCATATGGAACCTTTTTTCTTCGTCAAAATTGTCTTTTGTGATGTACTTGCCTTTGCCATGTGGCTCTACAATTCCCCACACAACTTATCAAACACAACCACATAAGAATCATAACAAATTGGCTTCATGACATTTGAATTACAAAAATTAGAGCAAGTGGAAAAACATGGAAATGAAAGTTTACTAGGTTTTAGGTTGCAAGTCACTTTAATCACCTAAGTAGGAGCAAACCATGTCTACTAATTCATTGCCCATGTGGGTTGAATCCAACATATTTTTAAGTACTTTGAGGCTCAAATAAGCCAACCAAATAAAACCACATATCTTCCAATAGAAAATTATCCTTGTACTCAATATTGAATGGATGGGGCATGATATAGGAATAAAGAACATTACCCATGCACTTATACAGACAATTGTCAATCAATAACATGTTATTGGGACCCAACTACCTAAACCCTAGATTGATTTCCTTCCACACCTTGTCCATGTTTTACATAACTAATGACCAGTCTTTGTTTGAGAAATGGGGAATGCATGTGTCTAAACGATTCTCAACACCCGATACAAATACAAGTTTCAGTTCTAACAAACCCCCTAATATTAAATCAACCATGGGTTTCATATTAGGTAGAGTGGTTGATGACCAAATGTTAATGTCAAATTTACTACTACACAACTCCAAGAATTGTTGGGAATTAAGGTGCAAGCTTACAAGTTTGTTCCACACCTCTGTGGAGGGATTAATGGATGCCACAATTTCTTGGATTTCACATGATTGGTTTCACATAACAAGCCATTCACATCTATAACCAGGATTTGATGTTCCTTATGCATAGCTAAGGGCATGTCATGGCATGAAATAATGCAAGTGCCTACTAGTAAATCAAACTCACCTCTTTTGTTGTGTCCACATGGTGATTTGATTTCATGTGCATGGTAACACTTGCACCCGTCGAGATTATTTTGCTACCTCCCAACATATTTTTCCCATGATTGCTAGATTAGGTTTGCCTCTTTGAGGTTATCACATTTTGATTTGGCAATGTAGAGCCTTCATGATCAAATGCTTGGACCATCACCACTACTACATTGAGCTCCTTGCTAGTAGGCACATTAAAAGTTGATGGTGTTTTTGTAGGTAGGGTAGAATCTACAAATCCACAAACATTTTCATTTAACAACTTATGGATGATTTCTATTTCAACTACATCAAAGATTTGAAAGAAAGGAAATTGAAATAAAACAAATCAAATTCAAAAAAAGTTGTATGACATGGCCCACCTTTTGCCCACCACTTGTCAGTATGTTTTCAATTCATATTACTCGTAAGAAATGTTAGTCATTTGGAAAATATTAAAAAGGTAGAACTTGGAAATTCATCCCCTTTGACCTACTCTAGATTTGTCTATTTAGCAACCTCATTAGTACATTATATTGATGAAATCAAGCCATCGCCTTAACAGCCCATCCCACAACATCCCTTTAGACTAATCAAAATCTTAATTTAAAAATGAAACTAGAAGGATGGTTTTGCACATGATGTGTCACAATTTGGAAGACATAAATAATTTAGATAGGTAATTTCCTTGCCACTCCCATGCTACCATCATTATCAAATGCAATTTTTGAAATTCCATTTGATAAAATTTCCCCCTTTGACCTTGAAAATTTGACAAGAGCAGTTGATGATTTCATAAATGCACAAAGTTCTACCATGATTGCATTCATTTGCTTTTCTTGGTGCTTTAGTTGACCTTGTAAGGTGGATTTCAACTCTTCAATGGCCTTCACAATTTCGTCATGGTTATCCTCCATGGCTCCTAGGCGCATTTCTAGCTTAGATGTCAGGGAATGGTTTGGCTGGTCCATGTCTTCTTGTAATTGAAAGGCAAGGACATTGTTCAATTCACAATGAATTCAATGGACCTAGAATCACACAACATCCTTACTTTTCTTGATAATTAACCCTAGATGCATCTGAAATTATGAAACATATGTGAGGCACATAATTAACTTGAAAAAAAAATAAGGTGCAACTAAAATTACCCATTTTAGAGTTTTGGATACTTGGAAGATAATAGACCTAGATAGGAGCCCAATTGTCAACTTTAGATAAATATCTTTCATAAAATATTACCCCAAATTAATTTAAAGACTTAGGATAAACTTTCTACTTTAACTTATTCCTCATCCACTTTCAACCTTTCCCACTTATAAGGTTTCTCCTTTTCACTTTCCTTTTAGAGCTCCACCAATGTGGGCTTGTGTCCTAGCTCTACTTCCTATAGACCCCAACCAATTCATATACCATTAAAAAATCAAAATCCCACAAATTTCCAAGGAAATAAAAAACAACAAATTTGAAAGCATGGTGGGAATTTTTTTAATTACCATCCATTCCTCCAACCCAATGTCACCTCCCCATCTAATTCGGGATGGACTCTTTTGAGCTGCTCAAATTTTGCCATTCAAATGGGCCTTGCAACATTATCCTCTTGTGCCGGAACTTTAAATAGTTGTTCCTAGTGTGCTTCAAAATAATTCCACGATCTGCTTTTGCCTTCTACCCATTTTTTTTCAACCACACCTACTTTTCAAGACAACAACCATTTGATCTTTGACGTACTTGTAAGCAAGAGGATGGTCAAAGTACTCAAACCCCATCCCAAGGCCTCTTTTATTGCCTTTGACTTTTCAATAGCCTACGAATGTTGTCAATAGCTAGATTTAGTTTCAAGGCACAACTTCAAAGTGTAGTTAACCTATTAACCATGCCACCACTAACAAGTCAACCCTTTGGATTACAATGCACAACAGGTTTCACATCCTTACCATAAAGTACAATTATTTATATCCCAAGCCTTTTCATTACCTTATCCACTGCTCAACGCCTAGCCTTTTGTTCAACTTGCCATGAACATGGATCAAATGAGACCACTATGTTATTTAATTAAGGAGATGCACCTATAGTAGAATTGACATTTACATTGGACTAACCTCCAAATGTTCTTTGTGCATTTATGGGATATATAGGGCTTGTTAAATTACTTGTTGTAGCAGGCAACCCTCCTTGCACATGCATTGGTCTTGGAGTTCCAAGCCATGTTAAAGGGGTTTGCTGCATTGGCAAGTACTAACTTGAAGGTGCCAATGGGATTGGGGGGTATTGACTAGATGGTGCAGAACCTGGATTTGGGGTTAGGGGGAATTGAGTGGGTGGTGTATGCCGGATTGGGGTGTATTGAAAGGATGGGGGGTATTGAGAAGAGGTTGTAGCACCTAAAGCATATTTAGTAGATGTTAGCAAAGGTTGTGGGTATTGATTGGATGCTTGAGGCCATTTAGGTACATAGGGTTCTGTAATGGCATATGAGTGTACTGGTTTCTTACTATTAGCACATGTGGGTATTCGTTGGATGATGGTTGTGAATGATAGACATTAAAAGTTGGTATAGTTGTAGAGTTGTGGGGAATAACAAGCATGTGCCATATAGGAAGCACGAGCCAACCAAGTAGTTGTAAATTCAATATTGCATACAACACCTCAAGTGGGCTTTGTGGTACAACAAGTGGAAATGGTCCTACATTATTCAATGTAAAACAAAACGAGACATCAACATCATAAATAATAAAAAAATCAAAATCAATAAAATTCATCCAAACTTTTATCATTACGATATAGATGTTGAGCAAAAATGCTAGCTTCATGAACATTAGTTAAGACAATTGTAGTAGGCAAGGAATTTATAGTTTCCTTTTTTGTTTATTTATTCAAAATCCCATCACCATTGGAACTAAACTCATCTTTTTGTGATGTAGGGGTTGAACTATTACATCTTGGTGACCCATAAGCTTGTCAAAAATAGCAAACTTCAATTGTTTTTGCATTGTCCACTAATTTGGTTGGAGGTCTATACATTGTCCTTTATTTTAAAACATGAACACCAAATGTTAGTTTTAGGTTTAAAGTTAGGGTTTGTTGGGCCATTGCAAAACACAAAGAATGTTTGGTACCTTAAGCTAAAAACACATCAATGTAAAATAAAACTATAGTTCAACAAAACTTACAAAGAGCACAAATACTCGAATTTATGATTTACCTAAGCTTCTACTTGCAAAACTTAAGGTTGTCAGGTGTAAAAAAAAATGTGTAAAAAACCCCCAAAAACATAGGGAATGAAAAATTGAAGATAAAAAATGGGACACACAAAATTTCATGATTATGGAAACCAAAGAAAACTAAGGATCTTCAAAAGGAAAAGAATTTTGACAACAACAATTTGGTCATCAAAGGAAACACTTTCAACAATAGGTAAGGTTTTAGGAAAAAGAACATGTTTCCCAATTTTTTCCTCCTCTAAATTATCATAAAATGTATTTACAACTTCATCTTTCACAACTTTTTCACCAAACTCCTTATTAGAATCCACCTTTTGTTTTTTATTAGATTGTGAACCTAATGGCCTAGCTCTTTAACTTGATTCAAAACCGCTATTGACCACAATCGTTGCAAACTTGCAAAGGTGCATGTTGCATCAAGGTTTGAATGTTGGGTTGATGTTCACTTTCAAATGTCAAATTCAAGCAATAGTTGAAATGACATTATTTCCAATGTGTTTCTCCTTGCAACATTCAAAACCACAACATAAAAAAGGGGGAAAAAAAACACCAAAACTATTACAAGTGCATGTGATAGTAAGAGCATTGAAAGGATAATGAGGATGAATGTAAGAAGATCAAACAAATAGAACGAGACGAAGGCATTGGAGAAGGTGAAAGCAAAAAATGAATTGTAGTTGAAATTCAAAATTTCAAAGTACTACACATTGGATGAGCATGTGAGCATGGATTGTTGAACTTTATCCCAAAAAAAAAGTGGGTTTAAGGAAGAAACCTAAACCTTTAGACACAAATGGTGCCCATTTATCTAACCCTACAAACTTTGGCAAATAAATTATCTTATAGGAAACTCAATTCTAAAATTCTTTAAACCTATAATGCTTTGAAAAGAAAGAAATTGAATTAAGAGCTCACTTTTAATTTGCTCTAAAATTGATGCAAAATTTGCTTCATTTTCTACAATCATGCATATAAACAAACCTTGTCGTAGTTTCTTGCACCTTTACTTGACGCACATGCGACCTTCATTGCCTCCTTATCAATTTGGATTGCAAATGCCAATGCATAAGGTAAGCAACAACCCTTATCCCACATTACAATGTTCTTCCACCCTCCATTTTCCCTTTTTAAAAAAAACGTGACTTTGCCATTGTATTCCCACTTTCACTAGTAGAAATTAGCCAAAATGTAACCAGTCCATTTATGACTACATGCGACTTGTAGTCATTTGCCACTAGATTTGGGAATATTGCAACTACAACATCAAATTTCAACTATTTTGGTCATTCTCACAACTATGATGCAACTATTACAAATTTCATCCTATTGGTTGGATTGATTTTACATTTATTTTCATCCATTAATAGGTTGATATGTCCCATTAGTCGCAATAGTCACCAAATTAGTTACATCCTAAAGGTATTCTACAATGACAT
>Ga0116228_10001960_pt1 | contig 17475 bp, 25 predicted proteins | sample S1TSphfallax_2_FD_89694 | JGI IMG/M metagenome (GOLD analysis project Ga0116228, IMG submission 89694) | Host-associated microbial communities from peat moss isolated from Minnesota, USA - S1T2_Fc - Sphagnum fallax MG | ecosystem: Host-associated > Plants > Peat moss > Unclassified | place... | reverse complement strand
GCGATGTCTCTTGAGTGCTAGCCAACATCACGTCTGAGTCTTCCCATTGCTTCCGGAAAGGCAACAGAAACTCAGGACGCAGATTGTGTATAATGGTTTGCCCAAGTTTTTGGGAAGATTATTGTATGCTTATCTACACCCACTGTTGGGAGCTGATGAACTCAGTGGGTAGTCATGGCAGCTTGTCACTGCTGTTCATGATGAAGGTGATGGTCTGTCACTTTGTGAGCGACTCTCATGAGGTTATGACTGCACTCATTGTCGTGTTACCTATAATTGTTGTCGTGGAGATTTCTCTGCAACTTCATCAAGCATTCCTTTCTATGGCAGGTTCAAACAGCAAGTTGTTTGAGCTCAAATCAGAGCATTAACTGTAACATCTGGTAGCTTCAATAGAGATGATGCAAAGCCAAGGGGTTTGATCACTGGTGATCATCTTCACATCATTAATCAGGCCATCTGTTTGCTCAATTTGGGTTGATACTCGGGGGATTTTATTCAAGGTTGATGAATGGGGGTGGCGAATTGGATTGTCAGCTACACAGAGACAGACCCTGTGAAGATTGCACAGGAGGGTGTGGATACATTCAAGAAGGAGGACTGTGATCTGATCATTGTGGATACAAGTGGTTGACATTGGCAGGAAGCATCTCTCTTTGAGGAAATGCACCAAGTTGCTGAAGTCTCAGTATGTGCTTTCTCTCAGACTTGTCCCTTGCAATATCTATCATAACTTTTGATGTGAACCTCTTTTCTGGATCATTTACCATCTTTGAGTCCCCACCATCTGAAGAACTGCAGTCATCAGTTCTTAGTGTCCTGGTTATTTCATAATGCTCTTTGCAAGGTACAAAAGACAGTCCTTGCTCTCTAATTGTCACCCATTGTGGTTATAGGAGTGTGGGTCTCTTAACCCTAAAGTTAAGCAGTGTCTAGGGCTTGGAGATTTGGTCTGTTGTGGGGATTAACACAGCCAATGCTTGGATGCAGAGTCCTGTTTTGGTGATATTTGTGATGAACAGTAGTATTGGGCAGACAGCTTTTGACCAAGCACAGGCCTTCAAGCAAAGTGTGGCTGTGGGAGCAGTCATTGTTACTAAGATGGATGGCCATGCAAAGGGAGGTGGTGCCCTCAGCGCGTCTGTTCCGTACTCCTCTCTCCCCCTCTTTGTTCTGTCCACACTAGATCACAAGGCTACCCCAGGCAAAGCTTGACCAGTATACTTCTGTGCATAATCTGTTTTGTCCTTTCATGTGAAGGCCAATGAGCCTTGCATTTTGGAACTACCTTAAAAGGCCTAAAGCATATGGTCTTTTGGTTGTGATGTTGGATGCAGTGTTGCAGCAACAAAGAGTCCAGTTATTTTTTGGTACTGGTGAGCACATGGATGAGTTTGAGGCTTTTGAGACAAAGTCATTTGTCAGCCATCTGCTAAGTGAGTTATGTCTTGTTTTGAGTTTGATCCTTTCTGGTAACCTTGTTGGCAATCTCACCTCTGTGTAACAAGGCCCTAATAACTGAGATAACATGTTTTCAGTTACCAGAGATGGTGCATACATATGTGTTTGACATAGATGCCAAATATTGATGCTTGGATGTGGAATGGTGGTCAGGCATGGGGGATTGGTCAGCCTTCGTGGACAAGATAGATGAAGTGGTGCCAATGGATCAACAATCAGAGCTTATGCAGAAACTGACCAAAGGCAACTTCACACTGCCTATCATGTATGAACAATTTCAGAACATTCAAAACATGGGACCCCTCAGCCAGGTACAGATGCAAATGACTTGATAAGCTGTCCATTGTGCTCCACTACCTGTATTGAAGGTGGTTATGCCAATCTAATTGAGAGATGCTTGCAATGAGTAATTGAGAGAGGTGGGATGTGCAGGTTATGTCAATGGTTCCTGGTTTCAGTCAAGAGTCGATGCCCAAAGGTTGTGAGAACGAGAGCCATACTAAAGTCAAGAAATTCATTACAATGATGGATTCCATGACAAATGAAGGTCTGTCTCTCTGTCCTCTACTGTACTGGTTTTTTTGGTGATGGACTTGGTGGCTCTAATATGATTGTGGGGGGTGAAGTACAGTACCCTGGGGGAAGCACACATCTTGCCTGCAATTTGTTGTTTGTTGTGTGTAGCTGTCTTTCTTTACTGGTTCAGTTTGTTGCTGCTCATGTTTTGTTTGCTTTTGGTTTGCAGAACTAGATAGCTCAAATCCAAAGCTAATGACAGAGACGCATATATACAAAGTAGCACATGGATCAGGTCGCTCAATCTGAGAAGTGAATGAAATACTTGAGGAATATAAGAGGTTGGCAAATGTAATGAAGGGGCTTAAAATTCCAAAGAAGGGAGACATGAGTGCTATGTCTCGTAACATGAATGCACAACATATGAGTAAATCTCTTCCACCACAAATGCTTAAACAAATAGGTGGCATTGGAGGCCTACAGACACTATGAAGCAAATAGGTTCAAAAGAGTTTTCAAGCATGTTTGGTGGAGATGGAGGAATGGGCGAGATGATGGGCAGTGGTGGCAACAGGTAGTAACAAAACAGACAGCTCGGCATACACAGTTCCTGTTACAAATGCGTTGGGCACACCAGTCTGAACTTGTGCACAAAATGATGCCAACAGTTGGCACACAACATCATATATCTATTTGACGAGTAGCACTTCCACAGATGTATGATCTTGCTCACAAGATATTCAGTCTACAGATTCTCAGTATAGATCGTTAATGAAGAGATGCAATGTTTCAAATGTGGCTTCTTGATGTATTGTATGAAACAATATAAAAGTTGAAACTTATATGGTCAAAGTTGGAAGTTATGTTCATATTCCTGCAATACAGTATAATGATATGCATGTAGTTTCAGTCTACAAGGTAACCAGAGAAACAGAATTCATAATTCTTGATTCACCTGCTCACTTTTGCTGGAAGATCAAAAGCAGACAGTAGTCCTGAGATATGTTACCTATGTTGCAGGTCTGCCTTCCAGTATGCAGTGATAGTAAACAGACTCTGAGTTCTATAAAAGCAGAGTAATATGGTCTTTCCATCTTGGTCACTATGCAGTCTTTATGTACCTCAAATTCAGCAACCTACATCAGTTGCACCTCATATGCATCATCCTCTGATGGAAGATAGATAAGGTCTTGTTTTTCTCTTGTAAAGTCAAGAAACCACTTAACCATATCTCTGTTGTGGACAAACAGGACACCTATTCAAGCAGTGGCATCAGGTTTTCAATGGGCTGTAATGATACAAATGCATCTGCTTACTCTTCATCCTCATCTTCATTGTCATCCTTGAACATGGTGGCCATCCGCATGGCCAACTGAGCAGCCATCTCTCTTCTTTGTCCATCTGATAGGATACGCATATTATCGCGCATGTTGGCCATTTCGTGCATCAACTGCTCCATATCCTCCATCCCAGGCTCCCAATTTACCATTACCCCTGGATCCACATGTCCATCGGCAACATCTGCTCGAAGTGCTTCCTCCGTGGAGGAAGCTTGAGGCAATGGGGTCATCTCTGTTTCTGCAATTCCATCAGACATTTCTACTACCACAATCTGCTCCCCAATCTCCTCAAACCTAGGTTCTGGAAGTGAGCCCAAACTTGAAGGCAGGGAGGTCACTTCAACCTCATTTTGAACTTCAGATTCTTGGTGGATCTCACTTGCTGAGGTGACAGTATGCTCTACCGTCTGGTGCTCACTGGCCGATGCAGTAGCATCAAGTGGAGGTGCATCAGATCCTGTAAAGCTCCAGAGCTCATCATTGCCATCCCATGGCTCTGTGGATGCATTTGACAGAAGCTCATATTCAATGAGATAATCTAACTCGTCTTCTTCACTTGAAGAGTCTGCAAAGTTGAAAATGTCAAATTTGACATATCAGAAAAACCACTCTGCACAATCAAATACAAACCTCTGGCATAGGTTTTGATCAATTATGGCAGCTCAAAAGTATTAAGACTTTCCTTTAGTGCACTGCAGGACATGAGTGGCAACACACAGATAAAATAAGACCACTAAGAGGGAAGCAGAGGATAGTCACCTTCAATTTCTTGAGGAGCTGCTGAACTCTCAGTGAGCTTGTTGAGGGGTTTCATAACCAGACCAGGCCACATGTGTGCTGATAAAGCCCCTTCAATTCTGGCAACGCCTTGCAAGTCCCCATCTACTGACAAACCTGTGCCAGACATCACTATTTCATCAGTGTATTTGGTTAATAGATCTACAATACTAGAGAGATCTGATTCTTTTGCAACCAAACCTGGTCAGAGATCCTTGTCTCCTGGTTTTTCAAGATAGGCATGTAGCCAGAGAAGGGAAGGTACTTACATTGATCAAATACCTCATTTATTGCACATGCTTCAATGTACTCAATGCCTCTCTCACTGCACCATTCAATGCATGAGTGCCGCCTATCATCCAGTGACTCCTGGTCTTCACCACCCAGCAGCTTTGAGCCTTCTGTCTGTTCAATGCCGAAGTCCATGTACTCAGGATGTGGGTCACTGGAGGACTCCCCACGCTTCTGTAAACGTCGACGATACTCTGTGTGACCAAAGTGTGAAGGCACACGGTCAGCCTTGTTGCCTACACACATCAATATGTCGAAAGTCTTCAGCTCCATCCCCGAAACCCATTCCTGAATCTCCTCAAATGATGTTGACTGCCAGGAACACAGATACCACGCAAAATACACTATCCTCAGGATACACTGAAGACAAATGCTACACACAACACCAGACTCTTCATTTTTGCAAGAACAGGCTGGGAATTGATTCTATTTGTTATTTCATAAAAATTCCAACAGGATGCACCAAAAATTGACACTCTAATATGCGTCTCAAGAACTGTCTCGTACTCACATTGCTGAGATCAAAAACCATGACAAGAGCCTCACAGCCATTCACCAAAGATTGCAACTGTTGCCCATCATTGAGCTCGGGGTTGTTAAGGCATGTCATCCAGACACAAACATCTGCTGTGTAATACTTGGTATCAATGGTCCAGCTGCATTGTACAGTTCAACAGAAGAACAAAACAGCAACATCAGAAAAACGGCAATCATCTCTAGAAGCCCCTAATCTCCTAAATCTGACTAACCCTGTTCTTGAGGCGCATTACAAAGACCAGAGGTGCAAACCACTCTTGTCATTAGAACAAGGCTCCAGTGTCTTCACCATTCCAGGAGAATGATGTCAGAGATCAATGCACAACTCTTCAGATACTAGTCCTAACTTCTTGCGATTATGCTCCTGACATCAGATCTCTAACACCGATTGCTCTTTCACATCCCAAAGTATGCAACAGAAAATCTCCATGATCTGAAACTCTAGAAGAAGTATAATCCACCAAGAACCTTGTCCAATTGTTGCTTATTATCCTCCAGAAGTGAAGTGCACAGCTGATGAAAACTGATGGAAGGACAAGCACTACCACTCTCCATGCACTTCAGTAATTTGATCAGAGTTTTGATCGTGTTCAATCTGCTCATGAAGATACATGTTTCTTCCTTAAGAAATAACAAAGTTTCCTCAAACCTAAATAGGAGCAAGTTGTTCCAGGAGAAAGAGAAAAACACTGGAGGAAAAGGATGCAGATGTTTCCAGTGGTGAGCTTCTTACCCATGGCAACTTGCCTCTGTTGCTGATGATGTGACGATTTCGGAATCTTTGTCTGCAATCAGTCCTGTAAACAAACATGCCATCCAGATGTCTGAGCAAGAACTGGACATCAACAAGATGGACATCCCTAAGCATCAAGCTTTGATTCAAGGTGTTCAAAAGCAGCAAGCTGAAGAAGAACAAGAAGGAACGAAACCAGATGAGAAAAGAAAAGAAAAGAAAAGGTGATGTCTTTGTTTGTGCATATCAACCGCAATGGAAAACGACCAGAAACCAAAAGAATAGGTGAAAAACGCACTGTTCAGGATGGTGCGTTTGCCTACATCCTTTGAACCCACGACGAGAATGCCTGGTCTGCAAGCGACTCCGTTGCTCGCATCTTCTTCTGCAGCCACCGATTGAGGAACTTCCATTCCCATCCTGATTGTTTCTTCCCTCCCGCTTCTTCCTTCAACCCTAAACCGATCACCACACGCAAAACCTTCTTCTTCTTCTTCTTCTTCTATTGCAATAAAATCCTGGAAAAGCTTAAACGTTAAAGCATTGACGCGCACTCAGTTACACTACAAAATTAACGAAAGAAATGTAGAGCACAATTGAAACTTGGACCGAAAATCTAAACATCCCACACTCTCCCTCGATTGCCGGAAGAAGAAGAGGGTTCTTCCGCGACTGACGGTGTCACGCCGCAGGCGTAAAGCGCAGAAGATGGAGTTACGACGACGTCGTGCGTGGTGGTGCGTAACACGCTATCGCTTTCCGCTGTTGCGAAGCAAAACAGAGACCGGGGTCAAAACCAGAAACTGGACGCGTGTGGATTGCCCCGACAGAACCGCATCTCGACGACGACGACTAGATTAGGGTTCGGATTAGGGTTTGGAAAGCATCGCATCAACAAGAATCGTTTCTTTCTTTGCATTTTTTCGCTGTTGCGCTTGGCATTGGATCCATATCCTTTCTTTCTTTCTTTTCTTTTGGCTCTTGCTGCTTGCAGATTGTTTGTTGTGCAGGAGATAGTGCTGTTTTTTGGTTGGCCGTTTGTCGTGGAGCTCGGGAGCTAGGGTTTCGATGGCACGCATGCATCCCGCGTCTTGCACTTGGGGACAGATACTCTTTCACGGTTGCATCTGGACATCGGCTTACATGTTGGTGGGGCTTGTAACTGCTTTCCCACTTGTGCACCGCGCCTTTGCGCTGCTCCTTACTTTCTGAAGCACCGCAACAATTACTACTGTAACGTGCATCGTGCGACGGAGGAAAGAAAACAAAAGAAAACAAAAACAAACACTTCATCGACTACTACTACTCTCTTCATGCCTCGATACGCGCAGCTTGTAATCGGGCCTGCCGGCAGTGGCAAGGTTTGGCACTAACTCTTTCTTCACGTGTGTGTATCTCTCTCGTTGTAAGAACATTGGTGGTGGAGACGGAAGAGCTTCAGCAGTTGCCAGAGCTTTTTGGAAGAGTGCAATTGGAGTTGTTCACATTTTTTGTTGCATGTCTTTCTTTGACGGTGGAATGAATGCTTGTGGCGGGCGGTCGGTGGGGAAGAACAGTCCACATATTGCCAGAATGTCTATCAACATTGTCAGAGCATCAAGCGGACTGTGCATGTGGTGAACTTGGACCCTGCTGCCGACCATTTTGAGTATCCAGTATCTGTAGGTAAGAACTCTGCCTCTGTGTGTGTGTGTGTGTGTGTGTGTGTGTATCTCTTTCTGTCTGTGATAAAACCCTTAGCAACACGAGTTATGATGTGTAGATTGTAGACCAGGAGAGGATCATCACCAAGCTTATGTTGGTGGTGTAACTGCTTTGTGTGTGTGTGTGTGTGCAGATATTCGGGAGCTCATCTCTTTGGAAGATGTGATGGAGGAGTTAAAGCTGGGTCCAAATGGTGGCCTTATCTATTGCATGGAGTATCCTCCATTTTGTTTTCTGATGCCTAGGTGGTTCTGAACCTGGGTTTCTTTCAGCTTTTTTTTATAGGGTTTACTGCTTGCTGATTGTGAGCTGTCTGTCTGAGGTAGATGGAAAGGTGCACAGCAGCAGGGTAGAATTCAGGTGGCAATCAAAGTGCAAAATTGAGTGCAGATTGTTATGTAACTCTTTGACCTGCTGTAAGATATCTGGAAGAAAATCTAGAGGATTGGTTTTCTGAGCAAATGGAAGACTACATTGATGATGACTACCTGATCTTTGATTGTCCAGGTCCATTTGCCTCTACAATGCTCAAACTTCAATTTGGACTTGACAGGAATGGATGTCTGTGAAATGATATTGCTGTTCAACTGTGGTGTTTTTGTGTGTGAGATTCTCACTATGCTTGTCTCCCTGTGTGTCTTACAATGTTGTCAGTGCCTTTGATCATTTCAAACTAGATTTTGCCAAGATGGGACAAAAGCTTGGATTAGAGATCTAGACAAATGTTAGTTGGGTTGTTGAATTCTGATTTGTCATGGCTTTTGTGATGAGGAGCTGATGCAGGGCAGATAGAGCTTTACTCGCACATACCTGTGCTGCGCACTTTTGTTGACCAGCTCAAGAGATGGGATTTCAATGTCTGTGCTGTCTACATGCTGGATTCTCAGGTGTGCACTTTTATGTGTCCATGAGGAAGTTTATGTTGAGTCTTCAAAGTGAATAGAGAATAAGTGTCATAAGAAGGCCTGAGACACTTTGCCTAACATGGCTTTTCTTTTGTTATGGCTGCAGTTTAGGTAGTACATTCAGATCCCCAAGAAATCAATGGATATGTGGTGTGAAGTTTTCTTGTTGTTCTAATGTAAATTTTTTTGTTCCTGGCAACAGTTTGTGTCAGATGTGACAAAGTATATCAGTGGCTGTATGGCATCTCTGTCGGCCATGGTGCAGCTGGAGCTTCCCCACATCAATGTGCTTTCAAAGATTGACCTTCTTCCCAGCAAGCGTGACCTTGACAAGTGAAATTCCTTCTCTGTTTTGCAAAATACCTTTTCCACTGAATTGTTTTTTGCACTGAATGTTTCAATCCCACATCAAATCTGCTGCATTGTTTTTTCTATTTTTGATGTTCTGTTGTCTCTTTCTGCACCGGTGACTTGTTCTAGGTGGGAATTTCAGGTTTCTGGATCCAGATGCAAGGCTGCTATTAGGTGATCTTAATCAACAAATGGCACCTCGCTTTGCCCGCCTCAACCAAGCACTTGCTGAACTTGTATGTTCTGTCAACTCATGAGCTTTGCTGGTTGAGCTGAGTTCAGAAATCATGTAGACTATGTACTTAAGATCCTGAACTTTGAAGTCTTGTGTCCCATGACCAAGTTGATCCTGGTCTAACCTCCTTTCTAGTTATATTGGTTAAGTGGATAGTCAAACTATTAATGAAGAATTGCTGACCGGAAAAGAACAAAGAAAGGACTAATGCTTGCTGGAGCCAGTGTAAGAGTTGTTGCTGATCAGTTGGCACTTTTGGCCCTACATAATATGGCCATGTGTGTCTTCTATCATGATTTTTTTCTGTTTTTTGTGTTATGGGAAGGTGGATGACTACAGCATGGTCAACTTTCTGCCCCTGGATATCACAGATGAAGACAGGTGAAATGCAACCCAGCCCCTATTTGTATTTGTTGAGTTGATAATCATGCCATTCCTTGATAGATCTCTTTGAGGAGATAGAATGGTATAACAGAAGACGATTGTGTTTCCGAAGTTTTATTCCATCTTATGAGTCAATATACTGACAACAGTGTTTGCAATTTGGAGCACTTGCAGCATCCAGTTTGTGTTGTCACACATAGACAATGCTATCCAATATGGAGAGGATGCTGAGCCCAAGGCTAGGGATCATGATCCAGATGGAGATGATGGTGGGGGGTTTTAAGGGTGAGACTGTGATCTTGCGTTCTGCCTCTGTTGGGGGCATGGAGCGAATGCTTCAAATGTTGTAGGAGCTTCAAAAGACTTGAAATGATCAAAATGTTTTTCCCTATCAAAACTTGATATTTTCTTCCTTGTTCTTTCCTGCTTGTTGCTGTATTATGCCCATCTTTACCACTGCTGGAGGTGACAGTTTTAATCCATTTTGAAAAATCAGAACCCAATATGTTAAATACAATTGATGTCCTCTTTGTAACATATGAATATACTTCTTTTCTATATTGCTCTTACATGTAATTTTATATGTAACATGTTTATTAAGGTTCACTAAGAAAATCTTGCTGTAATTTAGTTTCCATATAGGCTTTAAAATGTCTCTGGTGAATATGAACTGAGTAAAAGCAGCATTTACTCATGGCTGAGACAGAAGAGACTAATGAAACAGCTCCATTGGATCACCAGACTGGATTTGGTGCTGAGCATCTGCAGATGACACTGGTGATAGTGCAGGCATTTTGCACCACTTGCTGTTGCTGTTTTGATGAGGCCTGCTGAACAATTGCACACAACTGGTTTTATACCTCATCGTGACAAAGATGCCAGAGTTTGGTTTCCCTCAGTTCCACCATCTCCAATTGCTGGTTGCTGACCTCCATCTCGCTGCTGGGAGTCACAGCCCGAATGAATCCCCTCAGACATGCTAGTGGTTGCCCATGCTGTTGGTCATGCTGGTGATGTAAAACTCCTTGCTGCTGCAAATCAACTTTTGCTCAAGATTTTCTCCACTGCCATGTGGGAGGTTGGCTGGCAATACCATGTAGTAATTTGAACTCACCACTTCCTGTGGCTGCAGGAGAGGGGTGCTGAGAAGCTTGTCAGTGTGGCTACATATTGGCAGAAATCTGGACAGCTGCAGCCTGGGCTTGGGCTTGAACCTGAGCTTGAGCTTGAACTTTTGGCAATGGCGGGACTTGAGCACTTGAGCTTGGGTGATAGCTTGAGTGTGCACTTGATCCTGTTGTTGATGTCTTCCCACAAGCTAATGGTAAATCAGCTCCAAAAGCAAACCCCAGAGAGAGCTACAGAGGCCCTCATCCCCACACCTCTTCAGACAAGGAAAGTTTCATTTCCATCACCAACAGTTCTGATCATACTTTGACATGCATTTCTCCCAGCCACTGCATAGGCAACTGGTGATTCCTCCCATCTGCAGGTTCAGGGACATTTCAACAGCAACATGCATAGTACAGACTACTTACAGCAACATTCACAATCAAAGAAACTTCATGGCAGTGATTCCGGAATTGAGACAAGTTTTTGAAATGGCCCAATATTCAAGTGCAACAGTAAATCAGCAACCTTGCATTAGCAATTTTTTGCAGCCAGGAGTGGAACAATTTCTAATGGCTGGAAATGTTGTTACAATCTCAGATTCCACTCAGTTTCCAAAATAACTCTGCACATAAGAGGAAAGAGGCACCAGACATAAGTGGTGCAAATGGTAGAGGAAGGAACTCCACAGCCACTTTTCCTCATTGTTAACAGTGTCAAACTATGGTGGGGTCATAATACCTCTAGACATGCTACAAACAAAATGCACTTGATGTAGCAATTGACTAGACAGACTACTGGCATCACCAATAGTCCATGCACGAACAAACACCATCCTCAAAGTGATGAAAGTGATTGGCATCCCTCATCATGATTGCTCTCCCTTGAAATCAACTTTGTGGAAGTGTGGCAAATCTTTGCAAACTTGCAGATTTTTTATAATTTGGAGTGAAGTTGATGAGGCCAAATGCAATAGCCAGTTTCTCAGTATGATGACACAAATGAAAACACCTTTTCTTCTTCTTCCACATTATGTAGCACAAATTTAGTATATGGCACATACCCTGCATCTTGCATGAGCCTGGACAAATTCTTCACTTATGCACAAATTTCAAACTGTGGATCTTGATCCTCTACTATGAATGTATGCACCTCATTATTCACTTCAATCGAGGTGTGACCTGGCTGTTTCTTCACACATCTTTCCTTTCTTTGTTGTTCAACATCCTCACAGAGATGAATGTTGCCAGCAGCAGCGTAGATGTTTGATAGCAGCACATAACCTGAAGCATTTTTCAGGCTCCAATTCAAAGAACTCATTTAGCAACATGTTCTCCCATCTTCACATAACCATGAATTCTACAAGTGCTGATCAAAGCCTTCCATGCTGTCACATTTGGTTCATAGGGGATCACCTTGACCATATTCTCTGCCTCCTGTAGATGGCCAGTATGGCCAACAAGTTCAACCATGCAGGTGTAATGTTCCAATTTTGCAGAAATCATGGAAACTGCAGTCATGGAAGCATAGCAGTGCATTCCTTCATCCACCAAACCTGCATGGCTACAAGCTGACAAAACACAAACAAAGGTGATACCATTTGGTTGTACACCTTCTGCACACATCTGTTCAAAATGTTTAAGAGCTGCCTCACCATGCCCATGCATGGCACAACCTCCAGATATGGCATTCGAAGAGACCACATCATGGGATGGCATCTGGTTTCTAAATTTTCTAAGCTTCTTATTCCATGCAAAAATGTTCAATTCCACTGTGCCCAGTGCCATTTCAGCCATCTCTCCTGCCACCAATGGCAAGTTTTGTCAGTCCTCAAGCCAGAGAGCTTCCTGTGTCTTCTTATGTTTGAAATCCAAGTTCCATTGATTTGTCTACAACCAGAAAATCCAGATCAAGCTGATCAGCCATATTTTCTCCACATCTCACAGGCATAAATGGTATATAAGAACAGGGAAAAAATCACCCTGACCTTCTCCATCAGCCAGAGAATATTTGGTCACTGGCATATTGCGTATACTTTACCTTCTCCCAGCCTACTACTACAATCCCATGAGTGCAAAAGGATCTGAAAAAAAATTTCTCCCAAAGTTTAGACCATGGCATGATAGCAACCACAAGAGAGCAACAAAGATCAACACCACCACCAACAACAACATTGACAAGAGCTACATATGGCTGCATTGACATGTTTCTCTGACAAGGTTGATGTTCACATACCTTCTCTGATCTGTGATAGCACCTTGTGAATCCAGAAAGAACTCCTACCACAGTTTCTCTCTGTGACCTCCACCAACTGCGCAACAACTTCCTCCCAAATCATGCACTTTGATCACATAGAGCCTATTTTCCAGCATACAAAACATGTGTACTGTGAGAAGAAGGCGAGAGAGAGAGAGAGAGCACAAGGAAGCTTACAAGGGTGTGAGAGGAAATTAGAGTGCCGTGCGTAGCACCTCAATGAGTATTGTTGAAAGAAACAGTTGTTGCAAAACACTGCCGGATTCAAAAGCTTGTGGATGGATGCAGCCTCTCGGACTACACACCTGAACTCCTGCCCTAGATTAAGGTTTTTTTCCTTACCCTAGAATTTTTCCCCCTCTGCTTCAGTTGTGGCCTTTGTTTATGGAATGAAAAAGGAAAATTTGCTGTCTCCATCCCTCAAAGAAAAATGGAGGTTTGCATCTTTCTGTCTCAAGACTACTCCATTCTCATGTGGATTCCATGTGCTGCTTATGTGTTTTGTAGTGTGTGTTCTGTATTTACCCTATGTGTATGATACATTCATTCAAGGAAAGTGAAATTTCTTGGCACATATGTGATATGTAGGCTCAAGTGCAATGTGAACATTTTGCAACTAATATTCTGGAGTTGTTTATGTTGCACATGGCAGAACTTGTTACTATCCAAACATGAATTTGGAGTTATCATCCTCAATACTCAGGAGATTTCTATATGTTGCACATGGCAAAAGTTGTTGCTACCTGTCCTTCAAGACACACACAGTTGATGGTCTCTAGAGGGTTGGTCACATTCTGGGGTTGAAACCCCTTCAATCTATCTTTCTACAGAAGCTCTAGTTGAATGATGCTGGAGCCTAAAAAGCTAGTGGTGTTTTGCAATGGTTCAAAGCAGAAGTTGTGCAAAAGAAAGAAATCCCCTTGGAGTCATTTTATAGTTGAAATTTTGATTTTTGAAGGGATTGACTAAATGAGGTTGTATCTGGCTGTGTCAGGCTTGAAGAACAGAGCATGCATTTTCCATCTCAACTGGGTGCATTCAACTCTATAACCTGTGAACAGATCACGCAATTTATTCAGGCTTGCACACTTTAGTGTAAAGTGGTGGTTTTGAAAGCAAACATGAGAGGACTGGTGAGAATTTATAGAGGATTCGTATAGGAGATCAAAAAATTTGTAGGCATTTATGTTCATGCACCTGTCATGCGTGAACTTGTTGCCACCTACTAAGGTTCATATCTTATTGTGAGTATGAGCATGTGCAAAAATCAGAGAGACTCAGAAGCATGGTGAAAAATCCCCATGCTGCTCATATTGTGTATTAGAACGGCCTTGGATTTTTGCTTTAGTGTTTTTTTATTCTTATCTGGAAGAACTATACTACCTCCGGTTGTCAATCTTGTGACGGGGAATTTTGGATGATGGATTCAGAAAATTTGAGACTTCTTCAACAATCACGGTAATATCTGAACTGTTTTGGACCCCTAGATTTTAGACCAAGTGTACCGATCTAGGAAAAAGCTGCGCCAAAAAACTCAACGCGTAAGAGCTCTCAGAAGCACAAGCAATGACAGCTTGTGAGAAATTCCACATCAGACTCTTTTAAGTTCAAGCGACATCTTCTGAAGAGCTTAGGGACACTTTCGCGTCCTTCAAGTCCGATGCACCTGCACACATACAACCGGAGCTGTCTTAACAAAGAACTCTGAATGGTGTTGCAAACAGCATCAGGTCACAGATCTGGCACCTGACAACTTATGAACCAGCCACTAACACACATGGCTCATTCAACAAATGAATTCAATAGCCCAGATCTTACAAACGATCCAAAGGATCTTCGCCTACAACTACAAAGAAATTGAAACTCTGCTAGAAGAAGGACCCTTCAAACCAGACTCTTGTTGATGGCTCTTCACAAAAGCTATCTATATCCCCCAAACCTTACTGCTTTCTTTCCCTAAAGCCTCATGTCTACCCCTAACTTTGACTGTTTCTATTCCCAAAGGCTCAAAGTAACCAAGAAAACATCTGGTATTCTCCCTCCTTTCAAAACCAGCTCACAGTCTGCCAATCAATGACCTTCAAAGGAAATGATGCCAATGAGCAAACTCATAACATGCCATCCCGAAACCAGATACATGCACAGCTGCTGAAAGTTTTGGGGTGTGATGTCATCTCGCACTGCCTTCAACACTTCCGGTGCCCTTCAAGACCCTGTGCCCACTAGCTTACACTTCAAGAAATTCTTTTTCTTTTCAAGAAGCTCTTGTAGTGGGCACAGGGTTTTGGAGGGCACCGGAAGTGCATGCAAACACGTACTAAGTGCACTATATGTCCATTGCTGTGAACTCGGCAAAGCATTAATGTGTACAATATCTCCATTGCTGTGAACTAAGCAAGGCATTTGATGCTCAAGAAATTTGGAAGAGCCGGAGAACATAGCGAAGAAACTATGGCAAAGCTCAAGGCGAGATGCAAAACCAGTGAAGAACACAATTAAATACAGACACACCCGAACAGAGAAGACGGTCCTAGAAGAAGACGGCTAGACCTAATGGATGAAGAGTATGACCTAATTGGATGAGGATGGGCATCCAAGGGATCATCCCATTGAGAAGGGATGTAAAAGGGTTTTGACAGAAAGCGCGAGCCAAGGACTTCAATCAAACTGTCGACGTGGCCACGGATCTTTCGTTGGATGTGTTGACAGAGTCCTCTGGTGGCCCATCCCTAATAGTCTGTGGTGTGCATGCAAACAGCAAGACAACGGCAACAGTGAACCAGCAGCATCCACTGGATGTGGATGAACCCTATATTATTTACTCGCTTGTGGATGAACCTTAACTGAGTTAGTAATATGGTTTCACCCTTGGTAACTAATTATGTAAGAAATAGCTCTCATATATTACATAGATAGATAGGAAAATAGATAACTACTAAGGTGAGTAGAGATGGTTTTATACATGGGTAAAGGCTGTTTTTACTACCTACCTGCTAACAACCTGCTTGTGGGTTGTTAGTTAGTAGGTAAGTAGTTTTTTAAAAATAGCAACTGAGTTAACCACCATGGTTTAGCTAGGGTTCTGGAACCCAACAGAAACCTGTTTTTAACCACTTATCATTCATCCTTTATGGTGCGCTGGCTGGTCGGTGCTGGTTCACTGTGAGAGAGAGAGAGAGTGAGTGAGTGAGTGAGTAGCTTTCACCCGTCTTTTGGCCTTTCTTTGGCCTTCCCTTCTTGTCTCTCTTGTGATGGTTCCAGCCATGGATCTTTTTATTGAATTTTTGTGATTAATTATTTTTTAATTTTTTTTTGTAAAGTTGTAGAGAAATTTAAAACTGAGCTTCTATATTTTGACAACATGTTGGAACTAATTTTTTAATATTTTTAAAATATTTTTAAAATAAAATTTTTAAGGCTAATTTTCACAACCTGGCAAGGGAAAAAAAAAGGGGGCGGGGAGGTTGCAAAAGGTTCAAAGGGTATCTTTTTGGAAAAAAAAAGCCACCCAAGTTGGCACATTATGAGGGAAAAAAAAATCTAAGGCTGCCATATTTAGAGAATAGGTAGCTTCCAACAAGTTGCCAATAATAGGAGGTAGGAGGATCCTAAAGTTTTCTACTTGCCCCTCTGACCTCTAGCCAAAATTTGGGTAAGTCCTCTTGGGTTTGATCACCAACCCAACTACTTCACAAATTTGAAGCAAGCTAACTATAACCAATTATTTAAATTATCTAAATTATTGACAATTTAAGAATTATTTCTATATTTTTGGCTACATGCCGATAATCCAATATAGAATTTTTTTTTAAAATATTTTTTGGCTCACTTCTGAAAATTGAAAACCTCCAAATCACTTCATTTTTTTAATTTATTATGTAGCCAAATTGTTTGCCATCCACAACAAGATTTGGCCAAATTTGGCTATAAACCAAGTGTAAAAGTAAAATAAATTAATAATTCTATTGTATTTCAACTATTCCTAGAACTTGTCATTGAAATTTGGCTATTATTTATTTATTTATTGGAAATTTGGCAAATTAAGGCATGTGACAAAAACACAAGTGGATCTTCATGTCTTCATTGACCACAACTATAACCAAGGGTGTTAGTTCCTTTCCTAACTTTGGTGACCTTTGCCCCTTGTATGGCGATAATACTATTTACCAATGTTGCCCAGTTCTTGCTTTGCAAGGAGGTTTGATTTTGGTTCTAGTTCTTAAAACTTGAATCAACAATTTTTGAATGGTCTCAAGAATTGGTCTTACAATTCTTTGGGGAGTGAAAATCTATTGCAAGAATTGATTTGATGATTCTTGTGGGAGTGAAGAACCACCACAAGAACCAATTCAACAGTTCTTATGGCCTATTTCATTGGTTCCAATTGTTTACCTACGTAAGTGGTAGGTAATAAGTCTTAAGTTATATGTGTGATTGCAATGTTGTAAACAAGCTACATTAAATAGCTCTCCTATTAACTTGAGTTTTGAATCCTAGCCACCTTCCAAACAACAAACATTGAAGGCATATAATGATTGGCTAGCTTAATGGTGCTTGTTGTTCAAGGACAATGTGCCCCTTAATAAAGGAAAACATAATTTGGGTGATCACTATTAAATGTCTTGGCCACAATAACCATGGCAATTGATTTCCTTGCACCAATATCTAAAGCTCCTTTCCACAACAATTGAGAGACCTTTAAAAAAAAAAAAACATCTTAAGACCCATTCAAGGTGGTGAAAACATTACCATAATGTTATCCAATGTATGGTAGTGATCAAACAAGGTAGAATATAATCAAGAATTGATAAAGATTCAACAAGGTAGAATGTAAATGGTAGTGAGTTGGATAGCATGAAAATATTTCATTAGTTT
>Ga0116228_10001958_pt1 | contig 17486 bp, 20 predicted proteins | sample S1TSphfallax_2_FD_89694 | JGI IMG/M metagenome (GOLD analysis project Ga0116228, IMG submission 89694) | Host-associated microbial communities from peat moss isolated from Minnesota, USA - S1T2_Fc - Sphagnum fallax MG | ecosystem: Host-associated > Plants > Peat moss > Unclassified | place... | reverse complement strand
CTTTGTAGTTTAATAATGTGACCCCCCTATGTGTGTACAATTTTGTAGCAAGGCAAAGGCCCAACAACCAACCAAACTTGAAGAATTTAAGTGGACCACCATACCCCAACACATGGCATCTTTGTATTTTTTTGGCATCTTTAGGTAGGAAATGCGTAAGGTGTTCTTGTGTTGATGTGCAACAACAAAAACAATTTGGCAAAAAAATTGCCAATTGCAAACACCATCACCATCAAAGATGTGAGCTTTCATGGGCTTCCCATTCTCAACAATCAAGGCCCATCCCCACTGTCATCATCTTCATGTAGAGTAACAATGATAATAAAAACAACAAATGACATTATAATGTTTCTCATGGAGGTTACAACAATGGTGGTGATGCCACATTGTCATCTTGAACTTCTGAGGTAGGTTTTTGTGGTTTGGGGCCCAAGTTTGGAGCCAAAGGCTTGAGCTTCAACATTTTTCTGTTTTTAATTTTTTTTGATCCAAATGGATTAAAATTCATGCATAATTTAGATGATTATTACAATTAATCCATCCTCATTGGTAACTAAATAGGGTGAAGGTGTGATTCAACAAATGGATCAAATAAATTTAAGCCTATGAGTGGACAAGGTGTTTAGTTGATGAATAACGGTTGGTAGTTGGATGGGATTAGGATAAAATAAAAAAGGTTTTTAAATTGAACATGGCACATAAGATGATCTTTATAGATCTTGCTAGATCTTTATCACTAAACATATCAACTTTCTCTTTTATGTGAGAAGTACCAATTGCATGTGCATACACAAATTTTTTTGTTCATTATTGCATGTGTTTTACTTTTCAATTGTCGTTCACATTCAAGGTTTTATTTTCTCTTGCTTCTATTATCACAAATGTTTTTAAGTTTCATAGAAATGTTACTAACAAAATCAAATTTTATTCGTAACTACAATTGAATCCACTTTATTTTAATCAAATTTCTTTGGACTACATCTGATTTTTACATATAAACATTACAGATACTGATTATATTACACAATGCAATTGAATAAACACTAGTTTATTATTAGGGGTTTGGGTGTCATCTTTTCCAACTATCCCACATTCATTTTGGTTTGGTGGTAGTCCAATCATTCATTGATTCACATGTGCTTGGAGGACTTTGTTTCTATCATGTTGAGGGACCTAGGCTTGCCTCCTTGGAATTGCACATAGTCTTTTTTTGGGTTTTGCAATTTTTGTTGTTAATAGTTCATATAGGGTGACCACGTCTTTATTTGATAAATCTTTGAGAAGATAATAAAGTTTTGTTTTGGAAATGGCTTTTTAAGGCTTGTGCACTGTTTCAAAAATTCCATCACATGTTTGAACATCACTGAATGATAGTCTTTAATATCCTATGTTATTGATTAAGGGTTTCACCTTGGCCTATTTGTGGCAATGAAAGGACCTTATTCTTTTGTTTTTTTGTTTGCCAATTGCTAGGCGGCCCACTCATTTGTGTTATCCACTTTGTCTTTTTGTAGGCTACCCCATTTCTTGATTTCTAATAATCCATGTAAAGGGTCAAATGTACAGTCGCCTTTTGCTTACATCAATACCTTCCAACCTATAGGAGGTAACTTGTTGGTTTGTTCCCTTTCTAATTCCCACCTCTAAGGACTAGTTGCTAACCTCCTATGGCAACTAATAGCTCGGTGTTCTAGAGGTTACCCATGGGTAGCCCCATTACTCTTTATCCTAAAAAAAATGCAAAGATATCAACTCCATAAAATATTCTATTTACATAACATGCCCTATTCTACCTTCCACATTTAGTATAATAATAATGCAACACAAATGACTCGAGTACTTCAACCATTTTCCATTAAAAATCACCAACTAAGTATGTACTTCTTTTTCCATTCCTCCCTTCACTCTCCAAGGACAATTTTCCATACCCCACACAAATTTCTAATGCATCCTTTCATCTTCTCCCACTTCCTCTATTACCCTTCCCCACATATCACACAGAAGGCCCACACTGACCCTTAGAAAATAGGGCATTTGTCCTAATCCCTTTTTAGAAATCTCTTAGATGATTGGGTGGATTACCCCAACCCAAGCTACTTAATCTCACTAGCTTCATCCCTTGGGTAAGTGACGGTAAGTCTACCACTAGTAACTAATAGTCATTAGGAAGCATATGGAACTAATTAGTTTAAAGATTTATACCCATTAACAATAAGGTGCTTTTCAAATACATTAAAATCTTTTGCCATATGCTTCTTCCTACCTTTGGTTTGAGGCAAAATCCAAGCATGGGACCCAAATTCTAAGAGCATAACCAACTTTGAAATGCATGCATAACAATGATGATGAGGGTAAGAGTCAAGTTGACGCACTCCCAACTCCTTGCAAGACTCAAAAGTGAGTCCAAGTACAAAACAACGAAAGGGGGAGGAGTCGAGGCACGCTCCCTAGCTCATAACACTTTGAGGGGTAGAGGGGCATGTTGGAGTTCTGGGATGAGACTAGGAAGAGTTGACAAGCTTCACTCACTCACACGGGCTTGCACACAACTCACACAAGGTGGTTAGTGCATAGTTAGAACACCTTTGGTGCTAAGACAAGCCACAAGCAACACGAACACATAAGACTCACCACGGCCCGGACTTGGGGGAAGCCACCACGTTCCCCTTATAGTATACTCTGCACCTCTCCAAGGGGCCCACATCCAAATGGCTTTTCTCTCCCGGGACTCCTGAGTGGGAGTCCCGAAATCGCGCCAACTGGGACTCCCGCAACTTTGGAGCCCCATAACTTTGCGAGAAGACCTCGAATCGAGGTGTGGTCTAAAGCAAAGTTGTACTCCTCGTTGAGAGATTTCCAAAGGTATGTCGCACATTGTCTGCAGCTAAGTAAATCGGGTCGATTCCCGACTTTTTCTTGTTGGGAATCAAACTGGCAATTTGATTCCCGGCCCTTCTTTTGGCCATAACTTGTGTTTTAGATGTCCAAATGAGCAATGCAAGCCCATTTTAGACATTTACGTTTTAAGAGCTTTCCAATGATATAAAGAATGCCACAAGCCATTGAATTTTGACCCTTGAAATCGCTCTTTGAAGTTTTGGGAGTCCACTGGGACTCCATCTCCCAAAGTGGGAGTTGCCTTGGAAGTGTGAAGGTTCATTCCCTCACACTTTCTTACATTCTCGGGAGTATGTGATGTGATTCTTGGGCTTCCTCTTGGCCCGCAACCTTGAAACCTTTTGCCTTGGTCGCGAGCCCAAAGCTAGGGTTGCGACACAAGTGTAAGACCCAAATTTCAAGAACTGGTCCATTCAAAGTCTTTATGTAGCTTAAAGATTTAGTAAAATTTTAAATGATTGTGATTTTGTTTGTGAAGGAAAGGAGGCACTTTATGCAGAAGGAATCTTAGATGTACAATGCCATCATCCTTTATTGAAAGAGGAATTTTAATTAGGTTTAAGGTGCCTGCCACATATAATAAAAAAATCCAATTAGTTTTTTGTGGATGTGTAAAGCATGGAAATGGGCCTTCTTAAAGAGGTATTAAAGCCTAAACTTGAATTGTAATCAATGTTTTTTGTGGCGAATTTTCACACTATGGCGACAATAAAATGGTCGTGCGAATACAACAAGGAAATTGAATGGTCAAATAAGGTCTATGTTGTTGAAAATGCATGCCTTAAAAGATCCTAGTAGCCATCCACTTGATCAATAGTGAACGTGAAACATTGTCTCCACTAATTTGTTTACTTGTTGGTTGCCAAACCCTATCCCATGTTGCCTTTCTATCGCAACTACATTTTGTTTCAAGTTGTTACCATCACCAATAGTATTCCAAGTGTTGATGAAATTGAGAGTAATGTGAATATGTATAAGAGATCATTACCAATATGGCAACATGGATTCTATGTATGGGGTGATGGGTATATTAAATTTAGGATCTACTTGAATGTTAGCTTTGGATAGGAAGTAGTTGCAACTTGCATTATAAAAACACTAGTTGTAACTTGCAATAAATTTGCAATTTTTGATTTTTTTTTCAAGGTATGAGGCCCAAACCCAAACATAGCTTTTAATTTTGTTTGGTTTATTTCTAATGTGAACTTTGGATTTCATCTTTGAATTTCCCATTCTTACATTTGTTGTTGTAATTTGTTTCTTGCAATGGTTTTTTTTTAATGGGGTTCTTGAAGGGTGTTTTTAAGAAAGGTGTATGGGAATGCCAAAATGTGCAACAAATTGGAAAAAAAAAACCAAGGAGGAACAACACATTTGCTACAACTTTCATTCTATTTCCATTCTACATTTTTTATAAATTTTATCAATGAATTTTTTTAGCTTTGTTTGTATTTGCTCTTAACAATTAAATCTTGTGTATCAAATGCCAACTCAATGTAAAGAGCCAAAGTTAGATGTCTTTTTTTGTTTAAAAAAATGACACATCAAAAGTTTTATTGTGTTCTGTGAATATGTGATCGATAAATGAAACTTCATTTTTTTCACTTTTCATTTTTAATTGTTCTATTTTGTTTGCAAATAATCAAATTTGCATGCATCTTTTGAGTCACGACTTTAACATTTATTTAGATGTTATTACAACATAATGTTTCATGTGAAATTTCTTTTTGTGTTGCATGTTTTTGCTTTTTGGATCACTTGTTGTAACTTTGGTTTTGACTTGCACACTTGCTTTCTAATTTTCTTTTGTTGTGATTTTTCATTTTTTCTTAGCTATGGCACCTTTGAAACCTCTTATGGGCTTTAAATTTCACCATATATATATTTTTTGTAGTTATTGATTTTAGTTCTAGCAACCTTATGTCATGAGATGCTCCATGTCCCTTTACTTTTGGAGATCCAATAGATATTTTTGCATTGAATACTTCTTTTGCTAGTTTGCCACCAAACACTTATGAACCTCCTACAATTTTAACATTTTTAGCATCTTTATCCTTGAAGGGAAAAGGTTTGATGGTTGATGAGCTCACATCTATAAGTACTATTGAAGTTTTTAATGGACTTGTTATTATTCAACCAAAAAAGAAGAGGAAGGTTGAACAAGAAATCAATCAAGTTTATTAAGAATGTATGTGAGATTTTCATGGGCAAAACCTATATGTATAGAAGATGGGAAAATGAAGATGGTCCATTGTAAGGTTTGTTCACAAATTGAGGGGAGAGAATTTTTTTCATGCCAAGACTCAATTCTTTAGTGAAACATTTCGGTTTATGCAAATGCACCAAAGTTAGATGTGGTGTTGCTATTGGGCAATTTTTTTCTTGTCCTACTAACCAATATGTGAAAAATGAAAAGTTGTTTACATTTGTAAGTTGTGACATTATCATTGTTCAAGTAGCCAACCAAGGGAAGGTAGAAAAGAAAAGGAAGTATGTTCAATTTGTTACAATATAAGATTTGTTGTAGCAAGGCCACCCTAAGATAGATTTTGAAAGCTTCAAGGTTCTATTCTAGTTTTTGGAACTTGAAAACCACCTTTGGAAGCAATGGTTTGATACTGCAAGATGGACCATGGCGGAAACAATGCACAACATTGTTTTACAAGCCATCAAAGAATGTGTGCAGAAAACGGAATTTATTTCATTGAGTTGTGATGAGGCCACAACCCAATACAACTAGAGTTGGTTGTTTATGCATGTCTATGTGACAAATTTGTGGAAGTAGATCCCAATATTGTTGAACTTGTAATGAGCATGGTAGATGGAGCCTATTATAATAACTTGATTTTTTTATTGTGCGAAATCTTATTAATTATGGAGGTTATAATGAGATAGATATAACCAATAAATTCGTTTGTTTTGGAGCAAATGGAATCATTGTTTTTCAGGGGTTAAAATCTGGTGTGACCATTCGGTTGATGTAGAATGATTTGTTTTTGACACATCATACCAATCTTGGTGTCCAAACCTTGAGTGGTTTGAGCTTGGTAAAAAAGATTGAATCCATGTTTTTTCCCCATATACACTTATTTTGTTCACAATTTTAAATGCTATCTTGAGGTTAAAAAGATTGCTAAATTGTTAGAGTGCAAAGGTAACAAACTTTTGAAAAATATTAAAATTCAATGGATTTCGATGTTTTCACCATCAAAGTGAATGAGTACAAAACACTTGTTGTGAAGATGGCTCAAGACACTATAACCATCAACAATACAAAAGTTAACTATGAATTGGTATGTGATGTGGAGAGTTTGTTAGGTCTCACATGCGTTTTTCTATGCTAGAAATAGTGCAAGGTCTTTCCAAGTTTGCATATGGGTGTGCAACTTTCATATGCAAACATGTTTATGATGTTAAGATGGTTGAAGCATATTGTAAACCATGTGTTGTGATCTTGATTAGAGGTTCACATCATCTCACTTCTCCTTCTTCATTGATCTCGTTGAACATGCCAATGAAACTTTGTGTTTGACTTAATGGACACATGTTGAAACCTTAATTGCCTACATTGCTTTTTATTTTGGAGGCAAACTTTATATGCTTCACACCACCAATGTAACCATTGGGGTTGTGGGCATGGTAACCAAAGAGATACGGGCTAAAGTTGTAAACTCTATGAAACAATAATGTCTTTCACTTATTGTTGGTTTCATAATAAAGTTGGAGAAACGCTTTCCTACGTACAAGTCACTAAATGTGACTAAGGTAATCTACCTTAAGTATTGGCTTACTCCCAAGGTAGAAGTAACATTTCTTGGGCACACGGCCATCATACAAGTGCACTTTGGGCACCCCAAAGTATTTGGAAGTTCCAATACATTCACTAGGCCATTGGTAAACCTTTCTATTCTTGATTAGTAGTTTGCATTCTTCAAGTTCACAATGCAAACCCATTACCAAGCTACAATGTTGCCTCCTCTTGACTAAAACCCAACCACATGCTTTGTGGGACAAGCTTGGGTCTAGTGGCATTTTAAACCAGTGGCCTTTAGAGTGGTTTAAATGTATGCTTAGACATTTAATACCTTGACACATTTCTTTTCTACACAACCATATGTAATTCAAATGATCACTAGTTATGCTATGGGGTTCAAAAATAAATCTTATGTGAAATTCTATGTTGCTAGGTGAAGTTGTTGAAACTTACAAGTAGTTAGTGCATAGTCAAGTTCTTGATTTGGTACTTGTAATGTACCATAGTGCAAAGAAGCTTAATGAGCCTCACTTGGCAAAATTTCACACTTGTTTGGCTAACCTCTACTTTCATTGGATTATATGGCAAGAAGCCTTGGATTTAAATTTTGTGTTTCATTAGTTGGTCCAATGACTCTAGTTCATGTTGGTTTTTTCTTTTGTATAATGGTAAATTTTAACACTTTTTTTCATATTTTTAGTAGCAAGCCATAGAGATTATTGCATTCAAGTCTTTGTTGTCACTTGTTTAAGCTTATTTCACATCTTATAGCCTCTTGTACTTAGTTTGAAAAAAAAATGTTGCCACTTCGATTGAAAACAATTATTAAGTGGTTTACCACTAGGTTATGAACAAAAACTACTTCAATTAGCCACTTTTCTAGAGCTAATGATATTTACTTAGCCAATTATAATCATCAATTGAAAAAAATGGTGCCACCTTGGGATACTTGTACAACCACATAATAGCCAACCAACATACTTGGGTAATTTGAAAAAGAAAAATCTGAATGTAACATGAAATAGCAATCTTTCATAATTTAAATTGTTTTATATCACAAGATTGAATTGTTTGCATTTGTAATTCCCACAAATTATGCTGCATTGATACTCTTTTAACATCAATTTTGAAAAACAAAGGTATGATTTCATGCACACTAATAATAAAAGGTGCCTTCTTTCTAGGTGCTGGCAAAAGCACATTTTGTCTTCAACGCCACAAAACAACCTAGCATGCACTATGCTACAGTATAGTGTTTTGTGGTCAGCTATGATTTTCGGGCAGGTCCTAAAATTTTATTTTTGGTCTGCCCATGACATGTTTCCTACTTTCATGGGGAGACCATAAACTTAAAAACCCATTATGGGTTCAAAGAATTTTTTTGGGGCAACCCTAGACTTCCCTAGACCCTAGACTAGAGCGAGTATAAGGGTGAATATATGTATTATTTGAAGAAATGTTGATTTTTTTTTCCACAAGGACAAGGAAAATAGAGAATATTTTGGAATATTTTACATTTAAAACATGGAATCTTCAAAATTAATTAATTAATTATTCAACAAACATGTGATGAAACTGGCCTTATACTATGGTTATATGTTTGACACACTTGCTTAGAAAGGTCATAGATTTGTCAAACCGACCAAGCTGTGATGTGGATCCTTTCCTGTCTTCAACATCAGGCAAACCAAAACCCAAGAGAGAGAAAGCTTGGTGTGAATTAAAAGCTCTAGAACGTGTCCTCTGTCAAGATGTACGCCATGGGAGATGGTAGAATGCTTGCATGCACAAGTGTTAAAAGTTATTTCCAAGCTTGTGAAGATTACCCAATTTGTTTTTAAAAAATCTTTGTGATGTAGTAGCCTGCAGCTAGAGATCAGTGGGGGGATGATGACAGAAGATATCAGTTGATGCTTCCTGTGCTTTTGGGGCCAAAAGCCTTACAAGAAACCTGAGAATGTGTGACAACCTAGCTCCAGAATAACCCTTTGTCAAAGGGCTGATGGTCAGTTCATTTAGGAGCTTGAAATTTTTTTTCCTTCACAAGACTAGATGGATCATGCACTTGCAGTAGCGTACCCTCAGTTTTGGTACTATTGAATCTTAAAGACATGCATTTGCCTTACACATGACCACCATCAATGGAGTGTACTACTTTGCCAAGGCAGGTTGGGATCAGTGATGCTCAGGTATCTGCAGTTCTGCAACCTTCTGCAATACTTATAACTATGTGATTGCAGAGGAGATTCCAATGTAATACTACTCCCCAAGGTACCATTTAGTTACACATTCCAGCCACCACAAAATAACCATGTGAAGGATGATTGCAGTCACAACCTTAGCAGTGTCACTCACAAAGTAGACCATCACCTTCACAAATGGTGGGGGTTGGCTTCCATCACTCCCCACTGACCTAAACAGATCCCAATCATGGGTTTAGATAAGCACACAATAATCTGCTCTAAATATTGGGCATATAACTATGCAAAAATCTGCATCCTGAGTTTCTGTTGCATATCCAGAAGCAACAGGAAGACAGTCATAATATTTGGCCAACTAGAAATGTCAATGATATATTCATTTAAGCTGCAACAAGAATGTGCTAGTAAGCTTAATTGCAGTTTAAGTTGCCCCTGTACATATCTGAGAAAGCAAATGCAAAAACAGCTAGAGGGCCAACATTTGTAGGAAGATTCACATCACATTCTCCATTCCTTGGATTGCTCTTTGGAGTCAGAACTGTGTCAGGTAACAGTCGCTGCTACAAAACATAGGGAAAAATCCCTACCAACCTTAAACAGTAGAAATAACTCAATGACCCAGCATGCATAAAGCAACACTCTAGTTATACTCTGGAAAGGAGGCCATAGAGGACCATCAGGAATGCCATTACAAATCACATACCAGTCAAAATGGTAATTTATAACAAACATAAAATCCAGCACTGTTCAAGACTGGGACTGGATCTAAATTGCTAATTTACAGAAGTCAATTTACTCCCCGGTGCTTTAAAACTCATCTAGCAAGTCAGAGCCTCCTACCTGAGTAGATGAAGACCTGTCAGGTCAGTAAGGGCATGACCAGCAAGGGTTGTCTACAGGAATCAATTACATCTTTGACTGCCCTATGTGTCTCTTGAGAAAGCATGTTCAGGGAGAGGTGGAATGCCTGCACCACACGTATTCACAAGTCAGTGTTCATTGAACATGCCAGTCCACTGGCAAAATAAGACCACGCAATGACTTTTACTGGATGTAAGATATGCTGGAAAATTGCACTAGCCTTGGAGATAGTATTTTCTGGAAGTGCTCTTGACAGATCTGTACACAATTTTCCTATGCAATCCCCACATAGGGAAAGATGCATTTTCCAAGTCTTTTTCAATGTCATCAATCAGTAGCACCTTCTTAAGGAGATAGAGAAAGAAAGCATGCTAAAACATGTAACTTACCACAAACCGCTCAAGGACAGGTACCAATGCTGTCAAATCATCCCCTGGTAGATGTTGTGCAATTGCAAACCGAGCCCTGTCACTGCAACACACCATAACCACTGAGTCAAAAATCTTTGTACAAAAAGCATGTGCCGGAGGGAGGAATGGTGACAGTTCTGGAGTCACTGGAGCCTTGAGCTGGACAAATTATTGTGTTTGAACCAGACCCCTTACCTTTCTCTTGAAAGGAAGGCAAGCAATAATGCAGCATATGCCTCCACAATCATATCTTCAGCTTCGCGCTCCCCTTGCTTGAATTTTTCCTCAACATCTATCTGCAAATTCTCAAGACATTATTAGTTTATAGCATGGAATTGAGTTTATATGTCACCCAACTGGAGATCTGATTGCAATGGTCCTCTATAAGACATGCAATCCCAGTCCAGAAGCACCTTACAACTGAATAACGAAACACATAGTGCCCCATCTAAATCCTATTTCCACTCCACCAAGTAATTTTGAACCAGGTGTCCTTGAATGGCCATGCAAAAATATTTAAATCTGAGAAGCCAGGCTTCACCTCCATTGCTATCTTCTCTTCAACTGCTTCTGCTGCCTCACCAGCACCATGCTTGCTCAGAAACAACGCACAGAGCAGTGCAATCATGCTACTGTCATGCAACACACTTCCTTCCTTCAAAGTAACATATGAAGGTAGATCCACCTCCAGTGTTGCTAGGCGAGCTCTGAAACACAACAAAATCAATCCCCATTATAATGGCTCTTCATGTTAATCCTGGAAATAGATTGTTATATGTAAACAAGCACAAGACTAGGTAGCTGCACACCTGTTGCCCTCATCCTTTTCCACAAGGTTGCAAAGCACCCCTAGAGCCACAACCACCAGATCCAAGTCTTGGTCTGCCTGGCCACTTTTCCCTTCAAGCATTTCAGAAGATCCATGCCGCAGGCTGCCAATCCTATGCTCTAACCCCTCCTCCTGGAGTCCTGATTGAGGGCTGGGAAAATGTGCAACTAGAAGAGATGCTATTACACCAAGACCACCACATACTGCAACTTGGCAACAACCAATTGGGTTGTCATTTGTGAGATTCATAAGCACCTGGTACACAGTAATACAACCCACATTCACCTGCTAAGAAACCTGGGCACAAATAGCTGGATAATTAACTACACATCACAGATGTGAAAGAGTGAAGGCCTGTGATGATACTCACAACAGCTGCACATGAATCTTTATGGAGGAAGAGCCCCAATAAAAATCCTTATGTACACAAAATGGAAAAACATCCAGCAGCTGTGCATTGACAAGCTGACAAAGACAAGGGGACTCCTAGACACATCAAAAAATTTACATGACAATCTTAATTGGATCTGATGAAAACATACCTTGACAGCAGATAGAAGACAATCATTGTACACAGCTGCATATGAGCTGATTGAACCTTCTACAGTACCATCGTCTTTCCCATTTGCAACTGAATTTTCTCTTCTGTCCTGATTAGCCTTGCTGGCATCACTGACTTCCTCCAATTGCACAGCCTTTCCAGCTTTTCGGCTTTTTTTCTTGCTCCCTTTCTCAAAACCGAGATCCAGATCAACCTCATCAAATGCAAAAGGGTCTTGTGAATCCTCCATATCTAAACTCTCCTTCCTTTTTGAAGGTGAAACTTTCTGAGGATGTTCATGCAATTTACTGAACCAGGAGCCGCTTGAAAGGCTCACTAATTCCTGGGTATGTTGTGACCTTGCTGACACTGGTATCCGTTTTATGAGTGCTTTTCCATTGCCCATTGCAGTACTGCATGTTACTGTCCTGCCACTAGACGATTCCACCAGATTTTCTGCAGGCTTGCTGAATCGAAACAGCGGTTTACCATGGCTTCTCTTGATGAGATCACTGCCCGCAGAAGTTACATCACCACTGCCCGCAGAAGTTCTGTCAGGTAAGGAGGAGAAACTCATGACACCTTTTGGTTTGACAGTGCTGGCTCCAGCTGAGTCATGTTTGTTGAAATGAACACTGCTCTTAGTTCCAATACCTGTGCAATGGTAGCTTTATCAGTCTGAATTGCAATGGCAGTTCATTCCAAGCTTCTTACGGTGAATTTCAGTTAACCACAATTTTCAAAACACCTGGGCCTTGACTTCAAACATTGGACTGCACCATAGCTCATGACTTTCAAGTCTTCCACAGAAAGTGAACATGTCAATACAATATTGATTGCAGAGAAAAATCCAGAGAGGGCTATCATTGTCAGTCTGGCCAAACTAAAATGAAAAAATGAATATGAGTTGAGTCATAACCTTGTGAATGTCACTCACAATGTATCAGACCTTCACCTTCATCGTGAATGGCAGCAACTAGCTGCCATTACTCCCCATTGACTTCATCAGCTCCTAACAGTGGGTGTAGAGATGTAAACAATGATATGCTCAAAACTTTGAGAAAAACAATTATACAAAACTGTCCTGAATTTCAGTCACATCTCCAGAAGCAACAAGAAGTTTCCATGATGATGTTTGCTAGACATAACTAACAAAAAAAGTCAATAGTATTCTTATTCAATCCAGAACAAGCTTGTCCCTGTGCACACAAGCATCCAAGAAGCCTAAGGCACAGAGAGGCCTAAATAAAGGGTAGTGATTGGGACCTCCTACACCCTGAAGATATCCTTTCAACACACAACTGGTTGATTATGTCAGTACTAAAACAGAATATGTCAATACTGCAATATTTTTCTCAAATATACTTGTGGAAACACAGAGAAGCAATATATCTGCAACATGCAATGTGTTTCTTGAGTCAAGCAATATTGTCAGTCAGTCAAGTTGTGGATGGCCATAACCCAGTTCAAGAGATTGATTTTCCATCAATGTCGCAGGTCAACACTGAGTTACAAGTAAGCAGCAACAGGATACATTAAGTTAGCTTGTCCATTTGTCTCCCATTCCCCTCCTTAAAACTATTTCTTGCACATGAAAGCATACCTTTCACAGCTGAAGAGGCATGTTTGAAACTTATTTTAGGCCGTGTCAGTTCTTTGCCAGTAATGCAAACCTCATTTGTTTGCCTTCCAAGAGCCTTCTTCATCTCCTTCTGGCAGTGAGCAAGCTCTGTTCACAGGCAAACCCCACTTCTCTTGAATCAAAAATAAGATTAAAGAGAGAAACTTCTGAAGACATTTGAGGTGACCACACATATGTTGTGTCAGTTTTCCTTGAACCAAAAGAGTACAACTGATATTGAGTACCAGGAAACCAAAGGATGCTACTCAAATGGCACAACGAACTCTTCATTCAACAGATATCTCTTGCACGAGGCCAGACAGGACTGACTGGAACCACCCAATATCAGCCAAAATGTCTTGAATGCTTGCTGGTAAGATGTTAATCCATACCAGAAAGCACCTTGATGGTGTTGATGACAAGACCAACAAATGATGCTGGAGCATCCCCTTGTCCCCTTCGCAATCTCAACTCTAGCAGATGTCTCTGTGAAGGTGCAACATAAACTCATGAAAAGAAAAATGTACAGTTCAACATCAAGTAGATTGCAAGAGAGTGTGCACTATCCAACCTACATCCAATGTCTTGAGATCCAAACAATCCCAAGAGCAACTGTACCATGAAGCATCACAAACACATTGCACACTAGTACAGCTAGAAAATCCCTGCAACCAGAATCACAACTAGGAAGCAACCATAGAGAAGGCTTACTTGATTCAGTTCACTGAGAAAGGTAACATTCTCCATCACCCGCAGGCACCTCAAAAGCATACCCACTCCTCCATTTTTCTCACATTTCTCAAGTGCCTTGAAACCTCTGCTCCTTTTGTCTTCCTCAGTTTCTTCTTCCTCCAACGCATCCTGCAGAATTGCCGTACCTTTGTTAGGCTCATTATACCAATGCCACTAGTTTGCCCATGTCAACCATGTTAAACCTCCTGTAGTCACCCATCCCAATACTAGTCTGGTCAAAGTGGGCTCAACTTAAGAGTTCTTGTGAAGAAAGCCAAATTTCAAAATTTCAATTGATTTCCAGAAATGGAAATCACTCTAAAGTCAATAACTTTTGCTCCACTGGTCCAAAAATAGTGAAATGACAAACATGCACACCACCTTGTTGAGGGCTTTTGGGTGGTACCAAAAGTGGAGCAGGAGACCCATGGTTTGGGAGGGTTATGGCATGTTCACATCCAAACAAACAAACAAACGCCTATCTTAACATATAGATTCACCCCCAGCAGTCAAGGCTTTCTGCCAAAAAAGAAGAGGACTGAATGAAGAGCCATGAAACCTTGATATTAGTTCAAATACAAACCACAAAAAGGATACAGTATTAGGCACCTTTCTGGTGAGGGTTTCAAGCCACCCCCAAAAAGGACTAAGGCCCCACATCTTTTCATGAGCTTCACCATGAAAGTCAAGATCTAAACGCTCTGGAAGGCTACCAAGAAAATATGAAAACTCTAATTCTTCACAAAATGCTCTGCTCATTTCCTCATAGCAACAGTCCAGTGCCACATTCTTTATAGTGCACTTTCCTCACCACAACCCAAGCATAACATGCCCCAGAATAAGATCCAAAGCAAGCAGATAGACCAGTAAATCAACATTTGCATACCTGCAGGTTACACAGGCAACTGGCAGCAAGGTTACAGATAGTGTCAAGGCCCCCAAGCTCTCGTAGCCTCTCTTTGAAGAACCCATCCGCCTTCCTTGCAGCTCCAGATTTGTCTGCACAGCACAGATCATGCAGTTTCCTTATCAGAAGCCAATTCCATGTGTAATATTGCAAGTCTTGATGTCACGGATCACAGGGCAGGTGTACATATCTTACCTTCTAGAACAACTGTAGATAGACAAGCTTTCTCAAGAGTCAGCAAAGCCAGCCACTTGGCAGTTAACTCCTGCCCAAGCAGATAACCACTCCACTCATCCTGATTGTCATCAATTTTCTCCTCTCTTGCAAACAGTTCATGCACTTCAGCCACCACTGCTGCACCTCCCTGATCAACTGCTGCCATACCTGCACTACCAGTCTTCATCCTGGTTCCCAGCCCTGCCAACTTGTTGCCAATACTGAAGGAACTCTTCTTGGGTGGCTGTGGAGGAGAGGAGCCCAGCAGTCTCATTAGGAACTGAACACATCCTACAGAGTCAAAGAGTTCTTCGTTTTGGCCCTGCCAAAATGAGGAACTCACACACTGTAAGGACAATGGTCCACTTAAAGTCCATCCAGAATTCACACAACCAGCCCCAAGACATCAAAGGTGGCACTCACATTCTTCCAGCACACCATCAGTAAGTGAGCTACCCAACAGCAACACTACTTGATCTGGAGATGCAATCTTTTTGCATTCAAGAAACAAGAGCAACGACATTATAGACTTACATCAAGTGCAAGAAAGTACAGCACAGCAGCTGCAGCCAAAGCTAAAGGAGAATCATCAGTTGGAAGAGCCACAACTGCTTCCAGCAACGGTTTCACCAGACTGCCATATTCAGAAGCACATGGTGAGAGTGTATCACAACTGTGAAGAACTTGATATGACTTCAACATGCTACTTCGGGGGATGACCTCCTTGACCAAGCAAAATCAATACAGGTACATATGTGAGAATATGCAGATCTGGAAATGTACCTGTGAGTCCTTAAAATACGTCGCCGCTGCATTGAACCACAGAGTGAGAGAACTGACTGGAGACTTGCACGTTGGATCTGCAGTGGCTGTTCAGGCCTCAGGCCATCCAATGCAAAGTTAGCTTCATCCATATGCTCCATCATTTCTCCTGACTCCTGTGCTTCTAGTAAAGTCGATGTGACAGGAGTTGTTGCTCCTCCCCAAATGCTTCCTGTTGAGGTAACTTTATTGGACCAAGCTGACCTATCCTTGAAGCTTTTCAACACCCTGATATTGTCATTATTCCGCACTAGGCCCTCCCTTGTTGACCTGCCTTCAAACTCATCACCAAACCGGTGGTGTTGTTGTGCATCTATGCTGCTATGGGTGTCTGTGATAGAATTCTCTGCAAAATCTGTGTGTGTGTTTCTGTAAGTCCATGGGAGAGACCGTGCCTTAACCAAATTGGCCCCAAGGCCTTCCTGCGCATCGGAGTCAGAGAACAGCGACGGTGTTGTGTTTCCATGATCAGATTGCCACCAGCCAGATTCCTGAAGCATGCATGAAATCCTATTTAGTAGACTCGTGGGGGTTCTTCAAAGGAGAAGAACCTCACATGATGATCTCGATCCTACCAATACTATCTAGGGTTTAGCCCAGTCCCTAGAATGTGAGAAACAAAACACTTGGCAAAGAGAAACAACAAAGAGGAACACATTAGGGTTAGAAAAACAAGAAGACTTCTCTTGTCGTCCAAAGCCGCAGCACTGGGGTTGGAACAAGTGAAGGAGATGGAAACTAGCGTGAACTATTTCAAAGCTTGCGAAAATCTGACGAATAAATTCACAGGAAAAAAGGACGAAGAAACAGCACCTGCGACGATGGGAACGACGATGGAAAACCCGCCTCCTGAGAGCTACACCAGGGAGAATCCTGTGACTGTGAACTGCCATCTCCTCCACATCCATCGGACAGGCTACGCCCAATCCGATGCCGCCGTTGATATGTCCTGACGATCATGATCTTGTTTAGCTAGCCGCCGTTTCCCAGCTTTTCCTTCCCTTCCTTCCTTCCTTCTCCACGCCAAAAACTCCAATCCAGCCAGCTCCTCTAAACACAAGCCCCGAGAGAAGAAGCCACCACCACACAACCAAACCCCGATCTAACCGGTCCCAATTCCTCCTCCTCCTCCTTCTCCACCTCTCCACTTACCCTACTCCAAAAACACCGAAAAAGCCACTCATCTCAACTTGGCTTACGAATCAATTCCACAACCCAATCTCATCATCATCCAGCTTATTGTTATCACCTACTCCTCGGAGCAGCAGCATGTCTTCTCTCGATGGCAACAACTTCAGAAACCCCACGACGTGCGCAGCCAAGAGAAGCAAGAGAAGAAGAAGCCATTACCTTGGTGGGGTGTGTGGATACAGGACGGGAGTTTGCTGAAGACACTGGAAAGCGAAGTCCAGTGGTCTTAAAGGGCAAAATCCCCCTGTCGGGGTGAAGCGTGCGGTGGTCCATTGCTGTGTGCCGTTACGAAGGCCATAAATTTAACCGGTCCTAACGGAGCCAGCCTCTGAGCAAGATGTGTACCTACCGGTCCTGATGGAGCCTCTCATTGCGATGTGTACCGGTCCTAACGGCGGTAGCCTTTCATCCACATGTGTACCTACCGGTCCTAACGGCGGTAGCCTTTCATCCACATGTGTACCTACCGGTCCTAACGGCGGTAGCCTTTCATCCACATGTGT
>Ga0116228_10001957_pt1 | contig 17486 bp, 13 predicted proteins | sample S1TSphfallax_2_FD_89694 | JGI IMG/M metagenome (GOLD analysis project Ga0116228, IMG submission 89694) | Host-associated microbial communities from peat moss isolated from Minnesota, USA - S1T2_Fc - Sphagnum fallax MG | ecosystem: Host-associated > Plants > Peat moss > Unclassified | place... | reverse complement strand
GCCAACGAGAGCCTCAACGCCGTAACTCCACAAACTCAAGTGTATGCTGGAATTTCTGAGAGATTTTAGAGGTCTTTACCGAAACATACCGAAAGTAACGGTTTTCTAAAATATAAAGCGCCCCCCATAACGCCGCGTGGAAATGATCCGAAAACAGGCTTCCTGGAAATGGGTCACGGCAGCCATTGCAAGCATCAGCCGTTCTCGGCAAGCCAAGGCATTCTGCAGAGTCCAAATCTGGGTTACGATAGTCTGCTCTGGCAGATTTCTCTTCCCTATCCCTCGAGACCGTACTCTTGATCACAGTCGAAGAAACCAGGACGTCGCCGCGCGCCACAGGACAACCTTTCTACCTGTTCATGTCGCTGCTCCTCGCCGGCATCACCGCGCTCGGTTTCTCTCACACGGTGCCTACGGACCTCGCACCGCCCGGCCTGCCAGTCTTGCTCAAATTCCACGCCGCCATCTTTTTCAGCTGGGTGGTGCTCTTCGTTGCCCAGCCTAGCCTGGTCGTCTCCGGCAACATCGCGATGCACCGCCGCCTCGGCTGGTTCGGCCTGGCTCTCGCCTGTGCCATGGTTGGCATTGGCACTGCCGCGATCCTCCTCGCGCTCCGCGCCGATTCACTGCCGCCTTTCTACCCGCCCGGTCTGTTCTTCGTCCGCGGCATCGCCGGTCTCGCCGGCTTTGCCGCCCTTATCGCCTTCGCCATCTTGCGACGTCGTCGACCGGATTGGCACAAGCGCCTCATGCTCTGCGCCGCGATCCTCATCGTCGTCCCCGGTCTGGAACGGTCAATGCCGGTATTCCTCTTCGGCCCGCACTGGTATGTCATCGTAGATGCCGTGGTACTTGCCATCGCGCTTATCGGTCCCTCGCTAGATTTTTTCTCCCGACGCCGCATCCATCCCGCCTATTTGTACGGCGTCGGCGCCATCCTCATCATCCAGGCCACCACCGACCTCCTAGCGCCCACTCCTTTCGCCACTGCGCTGGCGCAAACGCTCGCGGGAACCTGACCCAGGGGTGCAGCGAACCACTGCATCGACGCGGCGCGAGTGTGTCTGCTGCCGCACAAACAAACGTCCTGAAGCCGTGTAGCCTTCGATGGTCAGACTTGTTCAGTGCGCCGAGGCCGATGCGATTCTGGACAATCGGACAATCGAGCGGGCGTCTGGAGAATTAGAACAGTGTATCCATATCTACTAGCGGTCGCCGTTGGCGTGGCAGTAGTACTGTGGGTGCTGTACGGTCGTCGTGGGGCGCACGTGGCCGGGTTACAAAACGACGTTGAGTCACTCAAACGCGACCTACAGCTGCATCGTTCATTGATCGACGCGCTCCCCGACTATCTATACGCTAAAGATCTCGACTGCCGTTTTTTGATCGCGAACAAATCCGTTGCCCAAGCCATGAATTCCACGCCCACTGAAATGGTAGGCCGACGTGATTCGGATTTTTATCCGCCCGGCCTGGCGAAGTCGTTCCTGGCAGACGAACAACTTGTCTTGCGCTCGGGCGAGCCGTTGATCAACCGCTCCGAACAAGCAACGGACAGCCAGGGCAATGACATCATTGTCTTGACGACAAAGGTGCCGCTCAGGGACGAGCGAGGAAAACTCCTAGGTCTGGTTGGTGTCGGTAAGGACATCACGGCACGCGTGCGCGCAGAGGAACAAACCCAGCTTGCGCGTGAAGCTGCTGAAGCGGCGAATCGCGCGAAAAGCGATTTTCTTGCCAACATGAGCCACGAGATACGTACGCCCATGAACGGCGTGATTGGCATGGCGGAACTGCTCCTCGACACCGAACTCGATGCCGATCAACGCGATTTTGCAGAGACCATCTGCGACTCGGGTTCCTCTCTGCTGACTGTCATCAACGACATTCTGGATTTCTCGAAGGTTGAATCAGGCAAACTCGAACTCGAACGGGTGGATCTGAATATCCGCGATACAGTCGAGGATGTGGCCCGGCTGCTGTCCATTCAGGCCCATGCGAAGGGACTGGAAGTCACCGTGCAGATCGACCCCAAGCTCCCTGATTGGGTGAAGGGAGATGCGGGTCGAATCCGTCAGATACTACTCAATCTTGCTGGTAACGCAGTCAAGTTCACGAGCCTCGGGGAGGTGTCGCTCGAGATCGAAGTCATCGAAACATCAGAACTTGGCACTCGCCTCAGATGCGAGGTGCGCGACACGGGTATCGGCATTCCATCCGACAGATTGAATTCTCTATTTACGCCTTTCATGCAAGTGGATACCTCGACGACCCGGCGCTTTGGCGGCTCCGGACTGGGTCTGTCCATCGTGCGCAAATTGGTGGAACTGATGGACGGTGACACCGGCGTCGAGAGCACGGAGGGCAAAGGCTCGACCTTTTGGTTCACGGCGTACCTTCCGGCGGCGACCAAGAGGCAAGCGCCGCTGTATTCGGTTTGCGCCTCGATCAGGGGGCGTCGGGTGCTCGTCGTGGATGACAATGCCACGAATCAAAAAGTGCTCCTGGGTCAACTGGCGTTATGCGAAGTCGAACCGGCTTGCGCCAGTTCGGCCGTTGAGGCAATCCATCTGATGCAGCTAGCTCGGGCATCGGGTCGTCCGTTCGAAGCGGCGCTCCTCGATTATATGATGCCGGATTGTGATGGCGCGGAACTCGGACGTATCATCAACATGGACGAACAATTGAAACAGACTCGTTTGATCATGCTGACATCCGCGGGGCAGCGGGGCGAGGGGCAAATGTTTGCCGACATAGGATTCGCCGGATATCTGTTGAAGCCGGTGGCCTTGAGGGATCTCATCGATTGCCTGATGCGGGTGCTTGCAAACGACGCCCAAACTTGGCACATGCTGGATCAGCCGATCGTTACCCAGCACGCACTTCGTGCGAATCGCAGTCAAACGGCTAATCGTATTTTGCTGGCCGAAGATAACATCGTGAATCAAAAGGTCATCGTCAGGTTGCTGGAAAAGCTGGGCTATGAAGTGCGCGTGGCTGCCGATGGCCAGACGGCTCTCGCCGAATGGCAAACCGGGAAATTCGATCTGATCTTCATGGATTGCCAGATGCCCATCATGGATGGCTATGAGGCGACCCGCGCGATTCGTCGTCTCGAGAATGAAAACATCCACACCCCGATCGTTGCGCTGACGGCACACGCGATGAAGGGTGATGATGATAAGTGCCGGGCAGCGGGGATGGACGATTATCTAACGAAGCCAATTGACCGGGTAGCACTCGAGGCTTGCTTGGATCGATTCCTTTTGAGTTCGCCCTCGGGCCGCCAAAGCGATCAATTGAATCTCCAGGGATCGGCGTCCTCGATCGTTGTTATTCCCAGCCCTTGAAATTAGCCCTCAGACGGTGCGACGGTTATTGTTTTGGCTTGTATTTTGAGTGCAACAGCGGCCAGAGGGGAACAAGAACTTCTGGGTCTTTACCATATTCCGGAGCCTGAAACGACCAGTCGAGAATGGACGAAACTAATAAGAATGATTCGCATTTGTAAATGCGAATGCTTCTTGTTAGAGTTTAGAAACTGCATTCACGTCCGGGATCTCGTATGCCGATCAATCCGCTCCTACCCATGGAGCCGACCACTGCCTCTCTGCCAGGGACACTGAGCCGACTGACCGCGGCCGGGTTCGCCATCAGCGCTGTGTTCTCGGCCCATGCGCGTGCGGACACCGAGATCGCCGTCTCCGACGACCAACAACCCTCTCTCCCCAGCGTGGAAGTCACCGGCACAGCGATTCATTCGGATCTCGATACCTCGCAGTCCGTTGCGACCATCGACAACAAGGAACTGGCCGAGCAAAACCTCTCTCTAGTTCAAGATGCGCTGCGAAACGTTCCCGGCATCACCCTGAATTCCGGTGAAGGCGGCTCGCATGGCGATTCGGTGAACCTGCGGGGCCTGTCGATACCGGATAGCTTCTTCTTGGATGGCGTGCGCGACATCGGCCAGTACCAGCGTGACACCTTCAACTCCGAAGCGATTTCCGTGCTGTTAGGACCCGCCTCCGCCGTGTTCGGTCGAGGCTCCACGGCTGGCGTCATCAACTCCATCAGCAAACAACCGCTTTTGACGCCGCTGGCCGCGCTCAGCGTCTCTGGCGGCATGGGCGATTACTGGCGCGGTACGGGCGACCTCAACATGCCCTTGAGCGACACCGCGGCGGCACGTGTCACCGTGATGGATCAGCGAAACCAAGTGGTCGATAGGGACCAGGTCGTTTACCGCCGCTATGGCGTCGCCCCCACACTCGCGCTTGGGCTGGGCACACCGACCCGCTTGACCTTGAGTTACTTCAAGGAAGAGGAAAACAATCTTCCCGATTACGGCATACCCTTCATCGACGGGGCGCCCGCGGCCGTCAGCCGCAGCAACTACTATGGCCTCGTCAACTATGACAACACGCGCACCAATACCAATATCGGAACGATTCGATTCGAGCATGATTTCGGCGACGACGTCACCTTGAGCGACAGCGCACGGTACGGCAATTACGGGTTTCGTTATCTGGTTAGCGGCCCGTTCCTGGGCAACGATTACGTCGCGCCCCCGCCCCCAGGAACTCCCTATGCCGACATTGAAGTCTCGCGCGACCAGCCGAGCAGCGCCGGCACGACGAGTCTCGCCATCAATCGCACGGACCTCACGACTAAATTCGATGTCGCGGGATTCAAGGATGTGCTCACCACAGGCCTCGAGCTCAGCAAGGAGCAGTCGAACGTCAGCCGGTTCCTCAACGGGCTTGATGACATTCCTCCGACCCCCTTGCTCAACCCCAACGGCTTTGGCATACCCCCGACACCGCTGGTTGCCTATTCCAATCCGACTGGCCGAGGTAACGACGTCAGCGTGTACGCGCTCAACAGCATCGCGCTCGGATCCCATTGGGATGTCGACTTAGGATTGCGCTGGGATCGTTTCGCGTCGAGCTTCCGCGACTCGAACCCGGATGTGGGGCCGGTGGCCTTCTCGAGAACCGATACCTTCTTGAGTCCACGCGCCGCGGTGATCTTCAAGCCGGACGAGTCCCAGAGCTATTTCCTCTCTTATGGCACATCGTACAATCCGGCCGTCGAATACCTCATCATCGCGCCGTCGGACCAAAGTCTCTCGCCCGAGAAAACCAGCAATCTCGAGTTGGGCGCAAAGATCAAGATCTTCGGCGGCAGGGCCGAGGTGACCGGGTCTCTCTTCGATACCCAGGTCAAGAACGCCCGTAATTCCGATCCGGATGACCCGACGATCCAAGATGCGCCGTTCAATCAGCGGGTGAAGGGCGTGGAGGTCGGCATCAACGGGTATGTGATGGAGGAGTGGGAAGTCGCCGCCAATTACACGCACCTCGACGACAAGATCACGGCCACGAGCGACCCATTGTCGCTCGGCAAGATGGCCCCGAATACTCCGCACGATGCGGCCAACGTTTGGACCACCGTCGAACCCACCGAGGACTGGACCATTGGGGCCGGTATGACCGCGGTGAGTCATCGCTATGCGGACACCGACAACACCGCCAGTGTCGCGGGCTATGTGTTCTTCAATGCGATGACCTCGTACACCGTGAACGCGCATCTGAAACTGCAGTTAAACCTCAACAATGTGACGAATAAACTCTATTTCACCGGCGTCTATTACTCGGGCGTGGATGAGAATCATGCCCTCCCCAGCGCCGGCCGCACGCTCATCGGCCTCGCGAGCTACCGGTTTTGAGGCGCTACATGACCGCTATGCCCACCATCTCTCTCGTCTCGCTGCTCGGCTCGATGCGTGCGGACCGGCGCGACGCGCTGTTCTCGCAGGATGCCGCTCGCGCGGCGCCCTGGATCCGCGCGGTTGCCATGGAAGGCGTGCCTCAGGCTCAAGTGTGCTACGGCCGGCTGCTCCTCGAGGGAAAGGGGGTTGAGAAAGATGTGCCTGCGGCGTTCTCGTGGTTCCAGCGCGCCGCAGTACAAGGCGATGTGGACGCGTTGAACATGGTCGGTCGCTGCCATGACACTGGTTGGGGTACGCCTGAGAACCCGGAAGCCGCCGCCGAGTACTACACGCGCGCCGCCGCTGCCGGTCATGCCTGGGCGCAATACAACCTCGGTCATCTCTACTTGGATGGGCGGGGCACCCCGCGCGATGCAACCAAAGCCTACACGCTTTACCGGCGGGCCGCGGATCAGGGGCATGAGCGTGCCATGAACCTGGTGGGTCGATGCACGGAGGAGGGCTGGGGAACGTCACGCGATGCACTCGCCGCGGCGTATTGGTATCGACGTTCGGCCGAGGCCGGCTATTTCCGCGGACAATACAATTGGGCTACGGTGCTGCTCAAAGCGGGCGAAATCAAGGACGCGGCTCAGTGGCTAGAGCGCGCCGCGAGCGGCGGCAGCCCGGGGGTGCGCGGCACCGTGACGGCTCTCGTCAATGCACTGGTTAGGCGCGGCGGCGCGGTGGATGTATTTCAGCCCCTCGCTGCCCGTCTGAGCGCCTCAATTCCGTAACGAGTCATCCTGATGTTCCTGCGAATACCACAGATTTTGAATCCCGATCAGCTCGTTGGGCTCAGAACGGCCCTCGCCGGCGATGCCGCGCCCTGGGTCGATGGTCGTGTAACCGCCGGACACCAAGGCGCCTTGGTCAAAAGTAATCAGCAAGTCGAGGAAGGCAGCGCAACGGCTCGCGACTTGGGCACGCTCGTCATCACTCAGTTGGAGCGCAATCCCCTGTTCGTGAGCGCTGTATTGCCACATCGAGTCTACCCACCGATGTTCAATCGCTACGACGTCGGGATGCATTTTGGTACTCATGTGGATGGTGCGATTCGTCAAGTCCCCGGAACCGGGCAGAACCTGCGCACCGATTTGTCAGCGACGCTATTTCTGACGGCGCCGGATTCTTATGACGGAGGCGAACTGGTCATCGACAGTGACTTCGGCAGTCAAGAGGCGAAGCTCGCTGCTGGCGACCTGATTGTTTACACATCGACCTCGCGCCACCGTGTCAATCCGGTGACTCGAGGACGTAGGCTTGCTTGCGTCTTCTGGATCCAGAGCCTGATCCGCGATGATGACAAGCGCGAGCAGCTATTGGAACTCGACCGCACCATCCAACAGTTGACGCAAAGCGCGGTGGATCCAGGCGTTCTAGTCCGGCTTACCGCGCACTATCACAGTCTGCTGCGCTTGTGGAGCGACGTTTGACACGTCGGGGTTGAAGAGAACGAGGTCTCGCTGGATCGACTCGAACATGAACCCAGTCGCTGGTGGACTCAGTGAAGTGACGCCCCGGCAAGTTTGGCGCTGAAGCTCAAGAACAACATTCCGATCGTACCGGTCCCCACCACCTTCAAGCGGCGCCGGCGGCGGAATGCTTCGGCGAGGTGAGCCCCGCCGAAGATCAATGCCGTGAGATAAAGCGTGCTGCTGAGTTGTACGATCGATCCTAAGATCAGGAATGACAGACCGGGGTGCGCATAGGTGGAGTCGACGAATTGGATGAAAAAAGACAGGAAAAACAAAATCGCCTTCGGATTCATCAAGCTGATGATGAGCGCTGTGCGGAATGGGGCCCGATCGTTGACGGTGACCGGCCGCCGCTCATCGGCGTCGCCTGCGTCGCGCCAAAGGCGCCATGCGGCGCGCAGCATGCCTATGCCCATCCACGCCAGATAAGCCGCACCGGCAAATTTCACCACGAGAAAGAGCGCCGGAACCGTTCGCAGCACCGACGCAATTCCCATCACCGAAGCGACCATCAGGACGGTATCGCCCAGGAAGACCCCGCCCGCCGCCCGATAAGCAGCCGCAACGCCAGAGCGCGAGGCAACGGCCGCGACGTATAGGGAGTTCGGGCCGGGCAGCAGCACGATCAGAACAGCGCCCAGAACGAAGGTCGGCAGATCGGTTATTCCATACACCATGCGGCCGGACTATCAGCTGGCCCATGGCCTGTGGTCAAGTACTGGCCTTCTTCGCACCCGGGGCATTCTTGTCGGACTGGCGGGTATCTCTCTCGCGGAGCCACGCCCGGCTGCGCCAGTTAGTCCGCCGGTTCCATGCCGAGGTCGGCAGCCGCAATCAGAAGCCGTTCGGCATGTAAATCGAAAGATCGGTACAGCAGCACGTACATTATCGCAGAGACCGGCAACCCAACGACCATCGCGATGTCCGCGCCACCGAGCGCCCGTGCGATAGGTCCCGTGTACAGACCTGAGCTGAAGAAAGGGATCATGACCACAAATCCGCTGCCATAGGCAATCAAGCCACGCCAATTCCATCGCCCATATATCCCGCATGGATTGAAGATCTCTCGAATCGAGTAATGCCCCTTCCGTACCCAGTAAAAATCCACCAAATTGATCGCCGTCCAAGGTGTGAAGAGATAGAGCAGCACCGACAAAAGATCATTGAATCGCTTGGAAAAATCCTCTGAGGACTCTAACGCAATGGCAATCGCGACGACCGCGGCGACAGCGAGACTCTTGAGGCGATTGGCGACGTTGCAATCCACGGGCTTGATCGAGTCCGCCACGCTAAGCAGCGTCAACGAGGCGCCATAGAAATTCAAAGCAGAAATTGTCAATAGCCCCAGTAACGCGGCGGCGAGTAGAACGCCGCCAAAGCCAGGAATGATTGTGTCTGCGGCGGACTCGATTGCTGCCGGCATGTCGAGAAGCGGCGCCAGCGCCGCCGCCACGCTGCCGACCAGCATCATCCACGTTCCGCCGAGAAATGCACCCAAATAGGTCCACCAAAAGGACGCACCGACACCGACTGTACGCGGCAAATACCGTGAATAGTCGGACACGTAAATCGACCAGCTCATTTGGTAGGCGGCTGCTGCAAAGAATTGGGCGAGAAAGGGGATGCCACGGAATTGACGTGAATCGAGTTGCGCCGCAGGCAGATGAAACTTCCACATCGCGCCGAGTGAAAAGACGCTGAGCAAGATGAGGACAAAGAATGCGAAGCGCCGCTGAGCGGCGTGAATCTTGTCGTAGCCGGCCACGGCCAAGGCGACGGCGCAACCGGCGAATATAACTATTGTGATTGGTGAGGTTGGTGACGCCGCTTTGTAGAGTTGATGCCACGTTTGCGCAGCAATCACCTGATTGAAGGCGTTGAAACCGATGTAGGCGACTAGCGCAACGACCCAAACCAGCAACGCGCCCATGTAACCGAACTGCGGCCTGGATTGAATCATCTGAGGAAGACCCAGCTGTGGTCCCTGGGTGGAGTGGAATGCCATGAAGAACGTGCCGAGCGCGCAGCCGGTGGTCACGGCGGCCATGGTCCAGAGCAAATTGCCTCCGAGTGCAATTCCAATCACTCCGGTAGCCAAGGTAGCGAGATTTGCACTTCCGGAAAACCAAACTGGCCAAAGGTGCCACACCTTGCCATGGCGTTCCGCTAACGGAACATAGTCGATTGAGCGGCGTTCAATGATTCTTCGTTGGCCCACAGCGGTAGTCTCTATCGCATACGACGGCTGGCCTATACGGTTTGTGACGTAATTTTGACCGAAACCGACGACAGAGGCGTTGGACGGCCCAATACGGCGCGTTCTTCCCCTGGCGTCTGCCGAAACTCTCTTCTGAAGGCGCGGGAAAAATCGGAACCTGAGGCGAACCCGCAGCGAATCGCCACATCGGAGACGGATAGGTCGGTCTGACGGAGCATCAGGCGGGCCTTCTGCAGTCTGAGCTTGCGGTGGTACGCCTGCGGCGACATCGCGAGATGGGTTTGGAACAGCCGCTGTACTTCTCTTTCCGATATTCTTTCGAATGCTGCGATTTGAGCGACACTCAAGCGATCGTCGAGATGAGTGTCGAGCACCTTGAGTAGACGTTTCACGCGCGGGTGCCGAGCTTGCAGGCGTTCGGCGGCCTCGAGCCGCTGCGGATTTTCAGGACCCCGTATGCGGTTGTAGATGAATTCTTCGGCGACGGCGGAGGCGACACGGTGTCCAACCTGCTGGGCGATGAAATGCAGCATCATATCCATCGCTGCGGCGGCCCCGGATGCGGAGAAACGATTGCCATCGATTTCGAAGATCCGTCCGGTCAAGCGGACTTTCGGAAACTCCTCGGCGAAGCTGTCCATGTTTTCCCAGTGAATCGTCGCTCGGTAATGGTCAAGCAGCTTCGCGCGTGCCAAGACATACGTGCCCGTTTCGACTGCGCCTATGGGTATCCTTTGGCGGGCCATCCGACGAAGCCACGACACCATCGTTCGCGTCATGTGCACCTGAGGATCAAAGCTGCTGACCACGATGACCATCTGGCATGAGGAGATCTCTTCAATTGCCCCGTCGACATTGAGCGTCAGGCCATTGCTGGCGCGCACCGCCTGTCCATCATGGGAAACGACTTTCCATTCGTAGATCCGTCGTCCGGCCACTGAGTTGGCTTCGCGCAAGGGCTCGATTGTGGAGGAAAACGCCAGCATCGCGAATTGCTCGAGGAGCAAAATCGTCACCTTGAAACCGGTGGGGGGCGCTGAAGCGTCGATTTGTTGGGTGGCGACTGTCATTGGCCGTATTTGTATAACACACGCCCGAATGTGTGAAGCCTCCAATTTGGGGTGCGCGAATAATGAACTCACACGAAGCAGGTGCGCACCTAGCCTTGTCAGCCGAAAACCCCAAGGATTTGAATTATGAACATGCCCAAAGCCAGCGGTCCGCTCAGCGGCATTCGAGTCATCGACTTCGGACAGTATCTCGCGGGACCGGGAGCGGCGATGATCCTTGCGGATCAAGGGGCGGACGTACTTCGGGTTGAGCGGCCGGGCGGTCCTTCGCTGCCGGGTCCGGTGAACGCAGTCCTCAATCGGGGTAAACGTAGCATCGTCCTCGATCTAAAATCACCCCAGGGTGTCGCGGTCGCACGCGACCTCGTCGCCGGCGCCGATGTAGTGATCGAGAACTTCCGCCCCGGTGTGATGACTCGGCTGGGGCTCGGCGCGGAAGCCTTGATGGCGAAACATTCGCGCTTGGTCTACCTGTCGCTGCCCGGTTTTTCGCGCGACGACACCGATCGGGCCCACCTTCCGGCTTGGGAAGGCTTGATTGCCGCCGCCATGGGCCAATTCACGGACATGGGACTGAACCGCGTGCTGATGGGTATCGAGGCATCGTATTCTCCCCTGACGCTCGCAAGTGCCTATGCATCGGTGTTCGGTGCGTTGTCGGTGGTGTTGGCTTTGCGCGCACGGCATCGGCATGGGGTGGGCGACTTCATCGAGGTACCGCTCGCGGCGGCACTCATGGAAGCGCTCGCCTACAATTCAATGTGGCTGCAAGATTTGCCGCTGCGGTACACCTCGCTACGAGAACGAGAAATCGCACGCCGTCGCGCCGCGGCACTGCCCATGAACCTTAGCCACGCCGAGTTACAGTCGTTTCTGGACCCTTTCTACCGAAGTTATCTCTGCCGCGACGAACGTCCTTTCTACGTCGTGAGTGTCTCACACGTCAGCCATGCGGAGCGGGCGCTCAAGGTGCTCGGGATCTGGGACGAACTCGTGGCCGCCGGCATTCCGCGCGGCGATCCTTACCGTTCGATCCGAGACTGGCCAGACGGCGTCGACAGTACCATCAAAGCTCACCCAATCTCGGAACCGTGGGCGAAGCGCATCTCCGATCGCATGGCGCAGGCCTTCCTCAGCAAGGACAGTATCGAATGGGAGCAGTTGTTCGGCGAGGCCGGTGCTCCCGGCGCTGCGCACCGTACGACATTGGAATGGCTCCAATCCGCGCATCCCCGAGCGGCAGGACTGTTGCTCGACGTGGAAGACCCGGAATACGGACGCATGATTCAGCCCGGTCCGGTTGCATGGCTCGTGGGCACACCTCCGGTGGTCGGTAATCCCTATCGCAGGCCGGCGCCAGATCCGCAGAGCGCGCCGTCCGATGCTCTGTCGGTGGCTACCGGTCGCCCAAGCCAGCCTGGGCCGTCTTCGTCGCTTACGGCACCCTGGCTGGATGGGATTACGATCCTCGATCTCACAAATGTGATCGCGGGTCCGACCATCGCCGGTACTTTGGCGCGTTTCGGGGCACGGGTAATCAAGATCGACCCCGTGCATCCCACGTTCGATCCTTGGAATACGATCGTCATGGGAATTTATGCCAACCGGGGCAAGGAGAGCGTGCTACTCGACGTCAAGTCGGGGAAGGGGCGGGAGGCTCTCGCGCGTCTCATTGCGCACGCGGATATCGTCACCATCAATGCCGCCGACAAAGAGTTGGCGTCGCTGGGGCTCAGCTTTGATCAAGTGACGGCGATCAACCCGCGCGCAGTGCTGTGCCATTTGGATGCGTTCGGTGGACCGAGTCCGGGTCCGCGCAGCAACTATCCGGGTTACGACGATCTCGTGCAGGCATCGACGGGCGTGATGGAGCGGTTTGGCGGCGGCCTGAAAACGGTCGAGGAGCATGCGCATTTTGGTACGATCGACGTGCTTGGCGGATTGTGCGCGGCCCTTGCATCGGCGCTAGCACTGCTACGCCGCGAGACGACCGGTAGAGGAGACGTGGCGCGGACATCCCTGGCTGCCGCCGGTCAATGGCTCCAGACTCGATTTATGTATGACTTTGCCGGCCGGCCGCCATTCGATGAACCACGTGGCCGGGAGGCGAAGGGCGAAGGGCCGTATTACCGCTGCTATCAGGCTGCCGATGGCTGGTTTTTCCTCGCGGTGCGAGAGGATCGTGCGCCTGCAGTGGTGGCACGCTTGTTCGAGCATGTAGTTTCTGCGACACCGACTGAACTCGCGATCGCGTTGGCTGGGCTCTTTAAGACCCGTCCGGTGGACGTCTGGAGGCGGAAACTGCGTGACCTCGACGTCGCCATCCAGCCGCTCGAAGCCTTGGCGAAGGTCCGCGCAGCGAGTTTGGCTGATCCTGGGGACGCCAGAACAGTGCGCTTCTTACGCGACGCGGCTCACCCCTTGGGCCGGGCAGTGGAGCACATCGATCCGACTGCGATAAGGCCCTTGCACTCGACCATCGTGCCCTTGTCGCCGGCTCACAAATATGGTGCCGATACGCGAGGCGTCTTGCTCGAGTTGGGCTATTCGAGAGCGGAAATCGAGGATATGGCCGACATGCAGGTTATTGCCGATAGCTGGTCGGGGGAGTACTTGCCCGATTAGGCGATGCCGTCCTGGCAGGTGCAAGGAGGCGATGATTAATGGGCGTCGCGAGACCGAGACTCAGGCAAGACGGATGAAGGGCACAGAGATGCCCTCATAAGGCGGGGGTGTGTCCCAGCGAACAGACCGCCGATGTGGATGAGTACACCGTGACTGCATCATTCCGGCTTATAGCCGTTCACACACGGAGAATCTCAGATGTTACGCAGTGTTACGGAACTCGAGCTGGGGCGGAGCGGGGCTCTGGGGTCGCGGCGGGTATCCCGGTGCCATGTTGACAGGAGTTTTGCCAGGATCGGGCGCTTCGGATATCGAGTATTCGAGAGCGCAGGAAAGGAATGCGGATGGGGCTTTCTCGCGCGGTGAGCAACGACACGCCAATGACGATCAGCACTTGCGCAGCTGCGAAGCGACCAGCCTGACTCGACAAGAGGTCAAGAGCGCACAGGTTTATGACGCGCAAACTGCGCTGAATCGCGGTGATGAGGAAAACATCTACCGGCACTATCAGCGACAGGGCTATTGGCAGGACAGGAATGGCCGTGAGGCCGCCTGAATCGAACTGTAATCAGCGTCACCCGCCACCGACGTCGATTGGCGAAGGTGCAGGCAATCGAAACTGGAAATACTCAGCCATGACCAATCCTACTTTGACCCCCGACATGCTGCGCAAGATCAATGCCTATTGGCGCGCCGCCAACTATGTGTCTGTCGGGCAGATCTATCTCTACGACAACCCTCTACTGAAACGTCCGCTCCAGATGTCGGACGTCAAACCCATGGTGGTCAGCCACTGGGGCACTACGCCGGGCCAGAATTTCATCTACGTGCATTTGAACCGGGTCATCAATATGTATGACCTCGACATGTTTTACGTCGCGGGTCCCGGTCACGGCGGCCCGGCGATCGTCGGCAACGTCTATCTCGAGGGGACCTGGAGCGATGTGTACCCGAACGTCACCCAAGACGAGGCGGGACTGAAGGAATTGTTCAAGCAATTCTCGTTCCCCGGCGGGATCTCGAGTCACGTGGCACCGACCACCCCAGGCTCAATCCATGAAGGTGGCGAATTGGGCTACTCCCTGAGCCACGCGTTCGGCGCCGCCTTCGATAACCCGGGGCTGATCGTCGCCTGCGTCATCGGCGATGGTGAGGCGGAAACCGGGCCCTTGGCCACTGCCTGGCAGTCGAACAAGTTTCTAGACCCCGTGACCGACGGTGCCGTGTTGCCGATTCTGCACTTGAATGGCTACAAGATCAGCAATCCCACGGTGCTCGCGCGCATCGAGGGCGAGGAATTGGAACAGTTTTTACGCGGCTGCGGCTGGGCGCCTCTTTTCGTCGAAGGCGATGATCCCGACACGATGCATGAGCGAATGGCCACCGTGATGGAATCAGCGATCAAGGACATCCAGCGGATCCAACGGAATGCTCGCAACGACCAGGATCCCTCTCGCCCGCGCTGGCCGATGATTGTTTTGAGGTCCCCCAAGGGCTGGACGGGACCCAAATTCGTCGACGGCCTGCAGATCGAAGGGACGTTCAGAGCGCACCAGGTACCGATGTTGGTGGATCCGGAGCATCTCGATCACGTGCCGCTGCTCGAGAGCTGGATGAAAAGCTATAAGCCCGAGGAACTGTTCGATGCAAACGGCCGCCTGATCGCCGAGTTGGCCGCGCTCGCGCCCAAAGGCGATCGCCGTATGGGCGCTAACCCCCACGCCAATGGCGGCCTACTATTGCATGATCTAAAAATGCCAAATTTTCATGACCATGCGGTGAAGGTATCAACCCCGGGCGCAATTAAAGCGTGCGACACAGAGGTGCTGGGTCAGTTTCTGCGCGATGTCGCAACCCTCAACCAGGGCGATCGCAACTTCCGCATTTTTGGCCCCGATGAAACCCTCTCGAACTTGCTCGGCGCCGTTTTTGAGGTCACCAATCGACAGTGGGACGCCCGAGAAGTCAAGAACGACGAATTCCTGGCACCCCAAGGCCAGGTGCTTGATTCGATGCTGAGCGAACACCAATGTGAAGGCTGGCTCGAAGGGTACTTGTTGACCGGGCGGCATGGACTCTTCAACAGCTACGAAGCGTTCATTCGCATCATCGATTCGATGTTCAGCCAGCACGCCAAATGGCTCAAGGTCTGCCTGGAACTGCCGTGGCGGCGGAAAATATCCTCGCTGAACTACCTGCTCGCCTCCCACGTTTGGCAACAGGATCACAACGGATTCACGCACCAGGATCCGGGCTTTCTCGATCACGTCATCAACAAGAAAGCCGATATCGTTCGCGTCTACCTCCCGCCCGATGCGAACTGCCTCCTCTCGGTCTTTGATCATTGCCTGCGAAGCCGAAATTATGTCAACGTGGTGGTGGCAGGCAAACACGCGCTTCCGCAGTGGCTCAGCATGAACGCAGCTGTCATCCATTGCACGGAAGGCATCGGCATTTGGCAATGGGCGAGCAACGATCAGGGCGGTGAACCCGATGTCGTCATGGCCTGTTGCGGCGACACGCCGACGCTCGAGATTTTAGCCGCAGTATCGATCCTGCGCGAGCATCTGCCGGAACTCAAAATTCGGGTGGTTAACGTCGTCGACTTGATGAAATTACAGTCCTGTAGTGAGCATCCGCACGGCTTGAGCGAAACCGATTACGACTCCTTGTTCACGAAGGACAAGCACATCATCTTTGGCTTTCACGGCTACCCGTGGCTCGTGCACCGATTGACCTACCGACGGACGAATCGCAACTTGCACGTTCGGGGCTACAAGGAAGAGGGCACGATCACGACACCGTTTGACATGCGGGTGCAGAACGATCTCGACCGATACCATTTGGTGATGGATGTCATCGATCGGCTGCCGAATTTGAGCACAGCGGGTGCGTATCTTAAGCAGAAGCTGCAAGACAAACTCATCGAGCACAAGCACTACATCAACAAGCACGGTCAAGACATGCCGGAGATCCGCGACTGGAAGTGGGATTCGCACCCCGAGAACAACAAGGGGGTGGTCCGTATTGAGGCCCTAAGTGGCATCGGGTCGAAGAGCGCAGTAAGAGAATCCGACATCATGAAGAAGGCCAGTTAGTCTTCAATGAACAGCCAAGCGCTGGTTGATATCGCGAGAACTCTGGTAGGTACCGGTAGAGGATTGCTGGCGATCGATGAAAGCACCACGACCTGCACCGAGCGGCGCTTCAAGGCCAACAGCGCAGCGATGGAACGACACTGAGCGACTCGCTGCGGCTTTTTTTGATTCGGCATGGCGAGACCGCTTGGTCGATCACGGGCCAACATACAGGGCTGACGGATATCGTATTGACGGCGCGAGGCGAGGAAGAGGCGCGGGCATTGGCGCCTCACCTGCGGACGGTGCAATTCACCCAAATCCTGACCAGTCCGTTGCAGCGGGCGCGACAGACGTGTGAGTTGGCGGGATTTGGGGCCGCAGCGGCGGTCGAGCGGGATCTCGTGGAGTGGAACTACGGCGACTACGAAGGCAAGCGCACCGTGGATATTCAAGGGGAGCGACACGGCTGGAATGTGTGGCGCGATGGTTGCCCTCACGGGGAAACAACCGCCAACATCTCCGATCGCGCTGACAGGCTTCTGTCACATTTGCGCGAGGCGTCCGGTAATGTAGCACTATTTTCTCACGGACAATTTGGCTCAGCTCTCGCAGTGCGATGGATCGGACTCGCAGTCCTCGAAGCTCAACACTTCGCACTCGGACCGGCGTCGATCAGCGTCCTCGCACATGATGCCGGTCATCCGTCAGTCCCCGTCATTGCGCTATGGAATGACTGTGCAGAGCGATCGCTGAGCGGGGTGCCGTAAAGAGAAACGCATCTGGTGGGCCGCCGGAGACATCATGGAGAATCGTCCGTCGCTATCGCGTTGGCATACCGATCATCAGGACGTCTTCCAGCGTTTCATCGCGGCGGATTCGCTAAGCAGCCGGCTTATGCACGACGCAGAGCTTATTGCCCGCAGGATCCTTGAGATACGCCAAGTACAGTCCCGAGGGGCGAATGCCGGGCGGATCCTCACACGTCGTGCCGCCGCTCGCGACACCCGCGGCGTGCCAGGCCGCGGCCTGCTCGGGCGAAATCGCGCTAAAGCCCACCGTGCCGCCGTTGGCGCCGGTCGCGGGTTGGCCATTAATCGGTTTGCTGATGGCAAATAGACCATTCGTACCCGAGTACCAAACGCGACCGTGCGGATCGGTTTCACCCGGCGAGACGCCGAGCGAGCCGAGTACGCTGTCGTAAAATTTCTTCGATGCCTCGATGTCGTCGGCACCGACCATGACGTG
>Ga0116228_10001956_pt1 | contig 17500 bp, 12 predicted proteins | sample S1TSphfallax_2_FD_89694 | JGI IMG/M metagenome (GOLD analysis project Ga0116228, IMG submission 89694) | Host-associated microbial communities from peat moss isolated from Minnesota, USA - S1T2_Fc - Sphagnum fallax MG | ecosystem: Host-associated > Plants > Peat moss > Unclassified | place... | reverse complement strand
GCCCTCCTCCTAGTGTCAATGTCGATAATTGTTTTATAATCATGTGCCTGGGGGTTTCCCTTCCTCTTTTTTTTTTTTTTTTTTTTTTTCCAAGCCTTGCAAATCTGGTTGAAGTTTGTTGTTTGTACTATTTAACAGTGATGCTACCGATTTCACATCTAGAGAAGCAATGCAGTTTATGCTTGGATGGGAAAAGTGGTGCAATCTCAAGTCTCAGATTTAGGCATTTGCTCTAAACCCTAAACCCTGGATACACCAAAGGACTTACTGTGTCTGTCTGCATGTGGTGGTGTAGCTATCTATCTATCTATCCACTCTTGTTGCAAATTCCACTGTTGTCATTCTGATTGATGTGGAAGAGGGGGTGGGGAGTTGGGATGGTGCAGTATTTGGACGAAAACAAGCAGCTCATCCTTGCCATCCTTGACAACCAAAACCTTGGACAGCTCAACGAATGTGCGACGTAAGTTTATGTGGATGTGGCCTCTTTTGCAAGTATGATCAGTGTATTTCTCTCTTCTTTTGATGCTGACTGGTCAGACCTCTCATGATTTGTATTTGTTTGCAAATGGAAAGAGTAATGAATGGCATTGGGTTGTTATAGCATTGTATGGGTTTGGGGGATGGGCATGCATGAATCCAGGTATCAAGCAAAACTGCAGCAGAATCTCATGTACCTGGCAGCCATAGCTGATGCACAACCACAAGCAGTCCAGAGTTCACCTCGGGTACATTTGAATGCACTTTTTCAGGAAAATCTTTTGCATTTCAAATCCTTTGCATACTTCCATATAGTATATACAAATTCAAATCCTTAGATAAAGTTGGAGTGAAAAGAAGGGTGCACCTACTCACTCTTCCAGAAATGTTGTTAGCACTTGGGTGTTTGCTATACGACTATTGAGAAAATTGTGATATGGAGACAGTTTGGTTTCTTTCCAAGTTGTCTAAGCTTGACTAACTGCAGCTGGAAGTGAGCCATGCAGGCTGCACCGGTACCATCAATGCAACCAGCACAGCAATACCTGCAGCAGCAGCAGCAGCAGCACCAACAACTCATGATGAACCAAAGGACCCCAATTCCACAATATTTGCAACAAAGCCAACAGGTCTCACCACACCTCTCACAGCATTCGTATCATAACCAACAAGGAATGGTGTCAGGTGCGGGTGCAGGAATGCACTTGATGTCTGGTGATGGTTCTACGAGGGCTGGTAACGGTCCTCAGTCCATGGGGGGCTCATCTGAATATGGAAACAACCCATCTGGATCTAGGAATGGAAACCAGACAATGAGCAGTGCAGAAGGAGGAGTTGCAGGGTCATCTCCGCTCGGCCATCCTGGACGAGATGGAGGATCAGTTCATGGTGGGGATACATCATCTGAGGTCTCATATTTGCAGGGATCTGAAGAGGATGCACAGTGAGTTGCAATTAATTTTGGGACTGTGCAAAATTGTAGGTTGTTGTTGCTGTTTTTTCCTGCCATTTCCTGAATGGAACTAGACTCAGTAAGAATCAAAGTCAGTAGCAACAGCAGCTGCTACCACAACCACCTCTTTGGTTCTAATTGGTATCTGGAGTTTTGCGGGTCATGAAACATTTCTAGGTCAGCTTCACATCTATCTAGAGATAAGGATGTCAGCAGGTGGCCAGTCTTTCAGGCTAAAGAGGGGAGATCCAAATCTGAAGCGCATAACAATTGGCCTGTTTCATTACCAACAGCACTGAGCTGGATTTCCTGGCTCCCAACATCAAAATCCATTGGGTGAGAAGCTGAGCTTTTAGATCAATGTGTTATATTTTGGTACATATCTGCGGCCATATCTAATGCTAATTTTATCATTCTTGTGGGTGATGGTACAACTCCTTCCCCATGAGTGCATATCATATCATAGGATTTCAAAGTGCAAATTTGCTACCTTGGTCAAGAAATGCCAAAATTTGGGTATTGAAATTCCCAATTTTATGCTTCCTCCAACATCCTAAGTCATATTTGCTTTGATGTTTTCCTCCCACACCATTTTTTTTGTGTAGGGTAAATACCCAAGGATGAGGGCATTAGCAGAAAGAGAGCCTGCACAAGGTGATAGCCAAGCACTGGCCCAATTCCAGTAATGTCATCATCCAATGGTGTTACCCCATGTACAGATGCTGCAGAAATTTCTTAATCTTTTTTCTACGATCAAGATCTGCAGAAAATGGAAGATCCCACCCTGGAATGGAAGAACCCACTTCAAGAATAAATTCATCTCCTCCCCTTAGGCAACAGGAAACTACAGTTTAGAACATCCCTCCTAATACTCTAGCAATTATTCTGCAGGTCTTAATGTAGCACCTTTCATCTTTTGATTCTTTTTTCTTCACAGTTTCGTGTGTCTTATTGGCTAAGGTTACTTTAGATAATTCAATGGGTTTAGGTTTCTTTCATCAAACTATCATGTTCCTATCATCACTATGCATTGACTTGGTTTTAACTATGATGCAATTTGTCCCAAATTATTCTTTAGTGGTTGAAAGCTTTAAGATCTAGATGCCAAAGCATCTAGATTTGGTCATTCCTTTCGAATATTGTTTTAAGTGACATCGGTACAAGTTTTCAATAACTTTTGTAAATGATTTGCAACCTCCTTACCACAAGCTGAGCATTCCTTTTCGTTCAACAACTTTTTTGGAAGATGGATCATAGTTTAATACCAAAGCCAGTCGCACCCATGTTGCAAATCCATTGAACAATTCAATTGAACATTTGAATCTTGTAATTAATTATTATCAATTGTAAACATATATGATGGGGCAAAATTTGTTTGTGATAAATATTGTAGTTTGTTTTACCTTGCAAAACTTTCCATATAATAGTAGTTATGGGATTTACATGTTAAGTAAGGCATTGCATAAAATATCATCATTCATTTGAATCTAGTTTAAAATTTTGTTGTCAAGAATCATTTGGTCATATCAATAAATGTCCAAATTGATTTCAACATTTTGTTGTATTGTCAAACTCATATATGTTTGTGGACAATTATTTTCATAAGTTAAATTAGTTGAATACAATGTTTTTCAATATAGATAATACATGAATAATGTGAACATGTAGGATGTGACTTATGAATGATATTTGTCCTAGTTTATTTGAATGGAAAGTAAGCAAGTGTAACAACTCCCAAGCAAAACCCAAATACATTTTAAACTATGAACTTAAGTTAGCATAGTAAGTGAACCCCTAATTCTTCTTATGGTGAAACTTTATATGACATCACTCTCATTTTTATGTAGTTCAATTTATTTCAGTGGAACATATATGTCAACAATTTATTTATTTTTCTTTTGAAGAGCTAAAGAAAAAATCATTTAGAATTGTCTCAATGCCTTGTTGGAGTTATTTTCCATAACTTGATGTCTATGTTGATTGTTTGGCAAAATCATTCCAAAGTGTAATAATATTAATATATAGTTTCAACTATTTTGATTTTAATCAAATATTTTAGTTTGATTACAATAACCCATAATTTTGAAACAAAAAAGAAAATATTATCCATCAAAAAATTTATAATGTAAAAAATCAATAATAAGCCATTTGAAAGTATATTAACAATTGTTTTTTCCTATATCAATAATTCAAAGAAAATTATTGATTATCATGGGTAGTTTAACAATGTTGATATTTTATTGTGATAAAAACCTTCAAAATCTTAGATACATTTCATTGTTGAATTAAATCTCAAATCATTGCATGTGATCACTTTTAAGTGTAGTTTTGGAAATGTGCATTATCCATGGATAAAAATGTTCAATTATTCTAAACATTGTTTTTGGATATTGTTTATTTGTTTTGAATTGATTTATATATATATAATTTTCCAATTATTTGATTTCAATCCCAAGTGCATTATGATATAACTCCTAACCAAATTTGTAATATATATTGACACATATCAACTATAGTAACATGCTAACTATCTTGCATGTTGGGAAAGGAGGTTGAAATGTCCTAAAAAAAATAACCTAAATTCCAAATCATATCATCTATTTTTGTTGTGATATGATTTGAATCACTAATTTCACATTTATTAGAAAACCCTTCTATTTAATACCATCCATAAAAAAAATTACCAACTATTTTGCTTGTTCTGTTCAAGTGCTAGTTTTCAAGGACACTTCATATTGATGGTTAGACTAAATAGAAAAAACACAACAATGTTTTATATTAGGGCATGTTGAAAAATCTCAAAATGAATTGGTAATCATTTTTCATTGATGTGGCATGGATTTCTTGATCATTCCTAAAGGGACATTTAGAACAACATAATGGACCACCTTTTCGAATTTGTCCAAAGAAAATGGCTTCTTGAAGCCAAACAAAATGATTGATAATGCATATTTGTTTGTGTGGTAGCTTAGTAAGTGTATTTCAAATATAAGCATGGTGGACCAATTTATTTGGTGAGTTTTTGTAACATTCATTATTATGACTCTCTTCTTTTTTTTGCATAAGTTAAAAAAAGGTTGCATCATGTCACAATTTGCATAGACATCAAACAATGAAACAATGAATTTTTTCATTTGTAAAGATTGATGGAACAATTAATTATAATAATGAAAAAATAAACATTCTAAATTTTTGAATGATCATCCATCACAAATTTAACATGTGATGAATTAATAATGAAAATTGTGTGAAGTCTTTTCATTCATAAGGTCGTACATATTACACATGAATATCATGCATTGAAAACATGTTTGAACAAATAAATGTGTTGAATTTTGCATCTTCCTATAAAACTATGTGTCAAATGTGTTTTCAATGCACAATATCAATGCATGAAACAAACAAAGTATGAATGGACGAATTTTGCACAATTTTCATTACTAAGTCGTGAGATGTTAGGTTTGTGATGTCACACAATGATTAAGAGGTTGAAATTAACAATTTAAAGCCCATATATGAAGGGAATGAAAATTCAAAATATCTATGAAAGATATTGAAAAGTCACTTTGTTAAGTAATGTTGTTCAAACATTTCAAAACATGTACCTATTTGTTTAACAATTTTTTGAAAATTTTGGAAACCCACTTAACATTTGTTCATATATTACTTTTGATGAAATTTAAATCCAATGATGATTATTTGGAATTGGTTTAAGTAAAACAACTTTAGATTCTATAAGTTGATCTTGGGCAATTCCAAACTAGAATATGTTTAACCAATTCCCAAGTATAGAGGAATGGAAAGGGTTTTTTTTTTTCAGATCTATGTCTTTTGACAGTGTTTTTCCAACACCACAATCCACTAGAAGAAAAATGGTCTTTTGTAACTTGTCTTATGCAACTACTCATGTCACATTAAATTGAAAAATGTTGCAACATGTGTAGTTACATAAGACAAGCCACAAAAGACAATTTTTTCACTAATGGTCACAAATAGATTTTTCAATCCCATTTCTTTTCAATTTAGTTGAATTTGAATTAAATATAAAAATCTGAATTCAAGTTACATGCAATGTCATTCAATATTTTCATACGAAGGGAACTTAATTTTCACAAAATAAATTCAATTTCTTTCATCAATCAATCATCACTAATAATGTGTAACAATGTGAAACCCAAGTAGGTAACCGAGTTGTTTCAATGCATTTGGAACCAATCTATTGCCCTTATGAATATCCACTTACTTTGTTATGCTCCATATTAACAAAATGAAACCCACAATGATCCCATGATTGTGTTTTATGGAAGTACATAAGTATTTTGTAACTGTCATCATTATTCATTGTGTAAACTCTAATCTCCTCCATTTGGCATCTAAGCAAGGAATGGCATCATAAATGAGTTGTAGAACTGAAATATGGGAATGTAATTTTATTTTTCTTAATGCAATAACATAAACAAACATATAGTCCCTTGGGAGGTTGTCCTCTTAAATCATACCAAAAGTTAACTATTATCTGCATCCACTATTTGTTTTCCCTTAACACCAACAATCATCCCTTGTGTAAATGACAAGCAGGTTGTTGCACCTACCACTTTAATTAACTAATTTCATTGATAATCAAGAGGCAAAATAAACTCCATTTATTATATTATATGATTTTTTATGTTATTTAAACCTTAGATTTCTTTGTGTTCACATTTATGTCACTTGGTCAAGTAGTTGTATCCTATTCCTTCCACATTTACATTGTCCCTCAAAATACTTACATTCTCAAATGTAATATGTTAGTAATTAGTACCTCCCATTCACCATCACCAACCTACAATAATTAGCAAACTAAGTGACATTTGTTGGCAACACCTTTCACCTTTCTTCATCACATGCCAAGGAAAGGACTTTCGTGTTGTCTAAGGAACAATTTTGTTATAGTGAAAATTTGGATTGTTACATAAGTAATTTGTTGCTTTTTAAATTGATTTTGCCAACAAAGTTTGGGATTAAAAAACCCAAAAGACCCCTTTTTCCAATAATCATAACTTCTTTTTAATATATTGAGTTTCTATTGCTAGACAAAAATGTGAACACTTTCCACGATAAGTTAACATTAATAAACATGTTTGGGATCCACTTGACTTCCCCTCCTTGGAGATGCACTAGGCCACCACACTTACTTTTGTACAATATTTAATTAATAAAAGCAATTAGGATTTAGGTTCCTTTTCTTACCTTCTTATGTTTACTTTTTTTCTTATTTCCTCTTTACATGTGATTTAAAAAATAAATAAAAATTCCTTTCAACAAAATTTTGTAAGCTCACAAACCATGTCTACCAAATGGATTCCAAAAGTTGCAATTGAATTTGACCATTTTGTGAAGAATGACATGAGGATGTGGAGATTAGAAATGAGGGCTTGGGTTGATAAGTTGTGTGAGAAATTATTAATTTGATTCCATGGTGACAAGTCTCCATGGTCCCATTGACTTTTTTCCAAGCTATCAAAACCAAATTGGAAATATTGTTTTCTTAAGCTTTTTTTTGATAGACATGTTGTTGCTAATGTCTGTTTTGTAGCCATGTGTCTTGAGGGCAATTTATATATGTTCAACCTTCACTATATTATTAAGATTGTGTGGTTGGTTTCAATTTAAATTAAGAAAAATGCTCCATGTGTTGAGGACTAACAAAACTTTTCAAGGGTTCATTGGGTGTGAAAACAAGGTCAATTGTGGTCCATGATTGATTTGCACATGATGGTTATAGTATACAATCAAAGATTTGTCAATGTGTTTTTGTAATTGAGTTCATAAATGCCTTTGTTGTTTTCTTGCATTTTGAATATTCTATTTGTCACACTAGAAGCTAATGGGTTAATGCGAAGAGAAAAATAATCAAAGATAGAGAAATGAGTTTAATGTGACTAAATTTTCAAGCTTCAAAGTTGGAATAATTAAAATTTCTAGATTTTGTATCCACTTTCATTGTTGTCTATTTTGGAAAGCGAAGTTTCAAGTTTGCTATTTGAACTGTTATAAATACATAGATTTTCCCAAAAAGTTCAATAGACTAAAATTCTAAACTTCAAATGTTGAATTTGAAATTCAATGGATTTATAAGACTTAATGTGTTTCTTTTGGCCTTGATATGGATTTTAGTTGGTTGCAAATATTGTGCTCAATTCTTTTCAACAATTGACTAACCTCTTGTTTTACCATTTGCAGAATCCTACACCCAGTCGAGGACAATTAATTGTCATGACCCTTCCAAAAAGAAAAACTAAACATGAACCAAACTTTTAACCTTGAATTTTCTAAAGATATATTGATCTTGAAATATATTTTTCATGCCTACAATAAGTATTGAAGTTATCTTACAACTTAACAAGGAGCTTACTAAGTGCAAGGGATTTCATTGATATCCATTGTGCTCCAAGGAGAGTCTTGTAAGAATGACACAATTTGGGCACAAAAAGCCTAAGTCTTGAAAACTATGTGCACGCAAACTATGTGTCTTGCAAGTTCCTGTAGCAATATATGTGGTCTTGAGAGAGCAATTTGACAGAAGTTGTAGCTAACCCCTAATCTCTAAATGTCAGCACGGACCAATTCAGTTCGCTTTTCAGTGTATGAGAGAGAGTTCTCAGAAAAAAGTCATCAAAGTTTGTGTTGATGACTATTTGGCACAATGGCATGAAAATCAGAAAAAACTTGCATTGCTTTGAGTGTGAATTCATAATCGTGCAATCAAGCAAAATGTTGTTGAGTCGATGTTTTGTGTGCATATTTGTGAAGTTTATTGATCGTGGAAACTTGGGTGTTGAAGGATAATCAACTCCCTTGTAGGTGATTCAAGGATTGTGTGTGTGGTGCTTCAGTTTCTAATTCAGCAACAAGGATATGAAGTACTAACTCTGAATGAAAAATCCCAAACAGTACAATTGCAGAGATCGTAGTACATGTATGTTTGAGAGATTGCAATGAGCTGAATACTACAGGTTCCTGTGATTTAGGACAGTGTTAGGCGTTTGCTTAGCTTCCATTGTAATGAGGTTTTGGGTTCAGGGTTTAGGCTCTAGAGCATGGTGAGGAGGTGGTTTGCAAAATGGTTCATGCTGAGAAATCTTATAAGTAGAATCAGGCAACACAGAAATGAAATTATGGCATCAGGAAGTTGTTTGGACAAGAAAGTGGTACCTTGAGAAATGATTGCAAAATTTCAAGGCTCAATCAAATGATAGTGAGGTCAACATGGACATTTCATTAGACTTCTGCTGCACCTCTGTTTTGTAATGTTCCACTGAGTTTTGACTCTTGAAGATTAATGGAAGCAAAGCAACTCCAGAGACCCAACTGCCTCTCCACAAGGGGCAAGCTTCAGAGACTGGAGCTACTTCTCGCAATTCCTTTGAACTGTCCAGTAATTAGCTTCTGGGCTGCTTGTGAACCTTTCAAACATGCTTGTGTCCTTTGGTTTTTTCATTGTTACATGCATGGTGTGCACAAAAGACTCCAATTTTTGTTAGTTTCCCTCCTGTTTTTCCATGAGCTCCACACTATTTGTGCCACATAAGTAATCAATAAGCAAGTGATTCTGTGATAATGGCCTCACAATCCTATACAGTTACCGGCTTATCTATGTTAATCGGCCTCCTTGGGTGACTTGTACAAAATTGAGCCACCATAGCTTCCTTTTGTCATAGTGGACTAAAATTGTTCAAGTGGTAATGGTTTTGGGTTCAAAGCTCAAATCAATTGTTGTGTGGTTTATTTCAATTTATAAAGAATTGTTTATCTCAGCCTTTCTTTAGTATTTCAGAATTTGATCATCACTAGATTCATATTTTTCAAAAGAATCAAAATTAAAGAACCACTAGTTTCAATTATTTTTAAAAAACTTGAAGAATTGACAGATTTCATGAAAGAACCAGTGGATGGTTCTATAGGTGGTTGTTTGAGTTCTAGGGTTTCCAACAATTACCACTTAGACCTAGGACATAAGCATTGGGTCCCTTGTGAGGAGCAATTTACAATATTAGAATTTGTCGAACTTTGATTTTTGTTGGGGGGACTGTGGTTACATGAACACTAAGAACAGTTGGATATTAGAGTTATTCAGAAAGTCACCCTGTCTTCACTCTCTCTTTCACCCCTTATCCCCTCTTTCAGTGGTATCTGCAAAGTAAGGAAATTTTATTAAATCTCAGTATGAAATGCTGAAACTCAGCATTTAATGCACAAGGCTTGAGAGTAATTATAGTAGTTGTACAGGTAGGAGCAGTGAAAATATATGTAGCAGCAGTGGTGGAGGCGCTCAGGAAAAAGGAAAGACATGATGAAACTCAGTTTACTGTACTACCTAAATTGGTGGAAAAACTAGTTTGGGTCCTAGTTATTTCGTTATGAAAAATTTTCATTCCCAGTTACGCATTTGATGCCCTGTTATGCTGAAACTGGTCATTCTCGCCCCCTAATTGCGTGACTTTACAGATAACTCTATTGGCTAGCAAGGTATCTCCAAAATCACAACCTTACATACCCATCCTAACCCGTGGACACTAGTTGATAACCAGCCAGCCATTCTCTCGACAACTTGCCAACACTGGTTCAATCCTCTCTCTCTATGCGCAATTCCATTTCTAGCCACAACGTGGATGAAGCATCAGGTGGTGGCAATTGATGAACCAGAAAATTACCTCGGGCCTTCTGACTTGGTTGCTGTCAGATGTTTGTGGGTTCTTGGAAAGGAGCTTATGTGTACCTTCTTGAGGTAGCTGGAAAGCCAACTTCTAATCCTTTACATGTGTTGGCAGACACGGAGCTTGACATGGAGCCTTTCCTTGTGCAAATGCTGCATAGCTTCTCTGGTGACAACAACAAATAAGTGAAGGGTAAAGCTTGAGCTTGTGGGTTTTACCAAGCTTACAGACCATAGCACTATCAATACTTTGTTCTGTAATTTACTTGGTGGGTGCCCGGGGAAAATAATGAAAATGAGTGAGTGTTTTGAAAAACACAATGCCCACCAAACAGCCGATCATATTCAGGGGTCAAAATTAAAAACCAATGTTGGCTGGTTATCAAAAAAAGGAATAGATCCCCAGGATGGTTATCAAAATGGTTCCTTAGGGTTGATAACCATGGTCCTCAAAAAACAAAAGAATCTATACTCTGATATATAACCCCCGAGTCCCACAAAATGTGAAACCTGTCAAATAACTGCCTCAATTATAACCGCTAGTTCTTTACCAGTTGGTTTATGAAAACCTCTAGTTCTTTGAGGTTCTTTGAGGTTCTTTGAGGTAACCAGAACTGATGTACTCTGATTCTGAAGCATTCATATGAAGAAAGCCAGAACCGGCAGTTATTAACATATACTCCCAATGGGATTGCACAAGTGCAAGTGCACCGAGGGATGTATCCATGCCAAAATACTTGAACCCTGATGTTTTCGCAAAATTAAACCCTCACCCATGATGTTATCATGCAACACTATAACATTCTTAAGGTGGAACCACAGACTTATATTATAACTAAGCACTTTTTCAGAACCGCACAATTAGAACTTGACTCAAGTATATGAGTAAAAACAATAAAAATGTTACAAACGACCGAGTTAAGGTTGTCTAAAATTAATTGCAAGAGAGTTTGCCATGTTTGCTTTGGTCATATTGTGTTCTTCACATTCGGGTGTTTGCCAAAAGAACAAAAAAGAGAGAAAGAAAATTAGATCAATTGATGTCAACTAGTTGTGTTGGATGATGGAATTTGTACTGCAAATGGGTACAAAATCAAAAGGCTCTTCATTTGGAACAAGATGATTGGAATGCCCCTTTGGATGAGTGGCATGAAAAAAGAGCCTTTACAAGGTCAGCCTATAAGGAAAGAAACATGACATTGGTGATATGGTTGTCAAGGAGGATAGGTAGTGTAGGAAAGGGGGAGTCTAATTGAATGATTCATGGGATCATGGCCCCCCCCCTTCCCTCCCCCATCTTTTGGCATTGTCACTCGAGTTGAAAGCTGAGGAGGACCAAGGAAAGGGTTTTGAGTTTGGGATGTCAGCATGATTGTTTTATGGATGATGTTCCCCATTGATTACATGCCTTTTATCACCCAAAATAATAAGTAGCTCTTTTTTTTTTGGGGGTAATGATCACACAAGACAAATGTGTCTCAATATTTTGTGAGAACAAGTTAATAAAATAAGAACCCAATGTTGAGAAAGTATGGCATTTATTTAAACATATTTAAGCAAAAGGAGAATTAACATCATCAATTATAATATGACTTTTTTAATCAAACATCCCACCAATTCCAAATTTTGGATGTGTAGAATGTAAAACATTGTTTCCATATGTATTTCCATAAAGGTGTGGTATAAGGTGGTTTTATAGCATATGTAGTTATGCTTTTTGTGACTAAAACAAGCTTGATCCAACCTTAACCTTCTTCCTCTTTTTCCCCCTATTTTCCTTTGTTGCATACTACTTTCCTCTATAATTAAGTAATAGATTCCACCTTAGAGAACATATATCCAAACAAAATACTTACTACCACCTTAAAACCCAATGGACTTAAAAATATATCTTATACTTATCTATGTTGCATTCACAAACATATTTGTAGCATTGTGGTTTTGTTTTTTTGACTATGATATTATGCCCTTGTTTTCTCAAATCCTGCATTTAACTTAAATGATAATTGCAAAAAATTATGAAATTATGATTTTTTAAATAATATTTCATGTCTTCCCATATTAATAAGTTTAACTATAAGTGATGAGAATGTAATAATACATCATACATCAATAGTATGAATAAATTGATACAAGCAAGTATGACACAACATTAAAAAAACCCTTGCTATTATTGTAAAGGTTGAAAATGTCCATTAAGTGTGGTTGATGGCTTCCCACTAATGAAGAATCTATGAGTGATGCACTATTGACCATTCACAACTTAGACCTAGTGGTGAGGAGTTAAGAAACACACATTAATGTGGTCAAGCTTCTAGGCAAATCATATTGGAAAATAATTATTAGCACCATTCCTTAAAGTGAAAGAGGTGCATCACTTTATCATACACCATCCTAGTTTTAGGGAATTTGATTTGTTTGTTTTGTTTTCATTGAAATCTTCAAAACAAAGGACCTCAATTGCATTCTTCATACCACTTCAAAGCCCTTGATGATGAATAGTTGTGCACCAAGGTAATTGCAACCTATAATGCCCATAAAATTTTATAATGGAGTAGTGTTTTTTTTTCTTTTGTACATGTTAAAGTGCATGATGCATACATTTGTAATGATTATTTTGAAGGGACTCAATGTAATGATTCCAACTAGATTTATCTTTGAAAAGGAAAATCAAATCAAAACAATATAAACATTTCAAATGGGGGAATTAAAAAAAATTGGCCTAAAATGTAACAATACACAAACATACATATATGAATTCACCATTTTCAAATTTTGTAATGGTTGACTCATTTATTAATTTTCAAAACTCATAAATATAATAAACAATTCAAAACAAGGGTTTCCAAATCATTTTCAAATTGACATGGAAGTATAAGGACTTTTTATTAAAAAATTATGATGGAATTCTTTTTTAACATGATTTTTGTGGAATTTGTATATATTTTTCAAAAACCTTATTTTCTAGAATGTTTAAAGGTTCTCATGTAATTTTTTTTATCTAAATGACTCCCCCCCCCCCAAATAAGACATTAGAAAATGTAACTTTTATAACATTATCATTATAGATTCCCCATGTGTTGTTTTTAATCCACCCTATAGTGTTGTTATTGACCAAGACAATCTTGTAATTTTCAAACTTATGGTGTGAAGGAGTTATTGAATTTTGGATAATAATACACTTCAATTTGTGTTCAACAACACATGCCACACTAGTCATGTTGATGTATGGAAGATCAAACTTGGATTTCCTTAATGCAATTGAAAGCTTCAAAATGATTAAGGGAAGAAATATATTTTACAATAATCCAATTGAAACAAGTACATGGAAAAGTTTAAATTAAAAAATTTAGAAAGAGAAAGAGGAGAGCCTAGAGGAGGGAAAATAACAAACATAACTTTGAAACTAAATCTTTTACTAGGCAAGAAATCTACACATTGAATGTGAAAAAAAGGTGGCAAAAAAATTCAAATTTTAGTTAATTATGTTTGAAGCAAAGTGAGATGCATATATAATGCCATGTGGTTAGATTCAATAACCCAATACTAAATTGAATTTTTTAGGGCAAGTAAGATTTCCACACCTTAAGTCAAGCTTTTCTAGCTAAACAATGCAATATGTGCCATTACCTAAACATGGTTATGAATTCAAGTTTTTCCTGAAAGCTACTTGAGAGTCCAAACAATAGAACTATAAAGGCTATAAATCTATTGCATGAATTGCCTACATTCCTTAAACCTTGAGATAAAGGTCTAGAACTAGATAAGGGTTTTTTATTATTATGCAAGTTGCAACCATCAAAAGATTTTTTTCTTGCAATGGTCCAATGTATGTATGATTTGCTATGTAGTTTTCAATTTATGTCATCAATCAAGTGTTCAAGGTTGACTTGCCAAAGTTATAAGCACAAGGCTTTGATGCTTGAGGCTTAAGGTCGATTGTTTGATGTTCTAAATTTGTAGTTGAACCTTGAGGTTTGTTATGTAAGTTAGAAGTCTATTTTTTTTGGTTTAAATTTATTACATTGAAGTTTGTCTTGTGGAATCAATTATCAAATTGTGTTTGTTGCCATGCCACCCCCTCCTTTTTTTAGTTATCCCACAAAAATTCAAACACAAGCTTTTTTTGTAACCATGTCCTTGTCAATCTTTACATTGTTACAAGTTCTAGCCAAAACCTAAAGTTTACTACTGTGGTTGTTGATCCACCCCAAGTAAAAGCAAACTTAGCCAATAATAGAAAGACGAAAAAAATGTATAAACTAAATCTTAGTTTTCAAGATTTATGGGCAACAAAACTTCCTTGGGAAAAATCTATTATGGGTGTTGACGAGAAGGTCACACAAGTTAAGTTCAAAGTTTTTAATGTTATTAAAAGGAGAAAACAAGCTTTTGGTACCAAAGTTGGGTTCTTTGTGGAAGTATGTTGGCCAAAGGAAGGTCTTGACTTTGCATCTACATGTGCAATGGTAGGGGATTTCTATTATTTGAAAACAAATCAACATGTGTTCAAAAAAGTTTTATATGCAAAGAGGCAAAATTTTATTTGGTAGTAGGCTATTAAAGGGGTTGTGGTGAAGAGGGAAAAAAACTTCTTCATTTTCCATTTATTTTCCTAGGGTAAACATAAATTGAGTATGAATCGATGCATTCATTATTTGTATTCCCCAAAGTACCAAACTACCCCTCCAAGCAGTATAATGGTTGTGTTGGCTAGGGGATTAAATAATCTCTACACAATGTGATATTGAATGCCACTAAAAGGATATTATAGCTTTCAATTTGTTTTTGTTTTTGCAAATGAAATGATTACAATGGATACCCAATGATAGATTTCAATCCATTGTTATGTGGTCGCAATTTGAAAAAAAGTTATAATTTTGCCCACACTTGAACATCTTAAAGGCGGGATTGTCATTGACATAAACATTGTGATCTTATCTACTCTCATTACATGTGGCAGTTTATTTAAAGAGCAAATTGTGAAATTTGTTATGCAATGTTTTTTTTGGTTGAAAAACATAAATTTGACCTATATAAAGGATTTTCCATGGAAAAAGGGCTCTAATTTGCTAGATTTCAAAACAAATAATTCCAAATTGCCAAATTTTTATGATAAGTTGCAAGAAGTAACCAAAAATATGAAAAGATCTTATTTTTTTTCTTATTTTCATACCTAGTTTGTAACCAAATTTGGCTAAATCATCTTATAGATGATCACCACTTGAATCACATCACAAAATTGAAAAAAAAACTCTAATGTTATGTGTTTGGGAATTGATGGCACTCCACATTTCAAAGGATTAGATTTGGAATGATTACTTTGAATGAAGGCTTGCCATGTGTATTGCATATGTTGGAATTTGTCAATGCTTTGATGAAGTTTGCATAAGCGATTTTTTGTGTGTGATTATATTGCAATTGTTAAAATCTACCAAGTTGATATGTACAAAATGAATAGTGATCTACACAATTCATTTAAACCTAAATTTTTTCTTAAGGTCACACAAATGTTTAATGCAAACACATCTTGTAAGATTACCCAAGATTGGGTTATTGGCTTAAATGATGGCATTGAACATTTGACTTTTTGCATCATTGGATAGTTTCACATGGTCCATTATGTTGATTCTTTAACTAATATTCAATTTATAACTATTTCAAAAGGTTTTGATCAAGTTTGAAATTGTCAAAACTCAATGCATTATTGTGTGTGATTTGTTGATCCTTTTAAGGTAAAATGAAGGTTTTCATATCATGAATTAATAAATGTTCTTGAAATTATTTACCCACAATATTGGTTATGACCAAATTGTGAGTCCACTTTTGTGGACCATTTTGCTTGACTCAAATGACATTATTGTATTTCCAATAAAGTTGGTACTAATGGAAAATGATTTTTCAAACCACTTTGAAAGGAAACATTGGATCTACAAAGCTCTCTTTTCAAGTGACCATGAAAATTTTGGTTTCTAATGGTATGGTTAAATGTAGACATGAAAATCAAATGATTAAATTGTGACATTTGGTTGTTTGTCTTTTTAAGTTCATGAGGTTTGTTGAATTGGCCATTTTTCATATCCTTGGTAACATGGAAGATGAAAAAATATTTTCCATTCTATCTTTAATGAAGTCTAAATTGTGGAATCAATTGTCAAGGCCTTTGAATATCACCATATGCATCTTTGTGAAAAAAAATTTCACTAATGAACTTTTCCTTTCAAACATGTTATTACAGATTGGAATGATGGAAATAAGACAAAGGCTAGAATGAATGCATGAGCAATTGGCTTGGAGTTAGTCCTTGGATGCGAGTTTAAAAATGTAATTCTAATTGCATTTTCAATTGCACAATCATGTTTTGTTTTTATATAATATAATATTGGCATTGTCAACTACATCATGTACTTTGTGTTGCAATGGGTAGGGCCCTTGTGACCAAGCTCCAAATCCTTCTCAAATTGTTTAAAGTTAGATTTTGTAATTTTATAATCTACTTATAATTGACACATTTCATCAAATTGCATAACATAATTATTTTTTGGAAACGTAAAACTTGAACACCTCAACATGCATAGAATCTCTACTCTTGTACACACATAAGTCCAAACGTGCATAGAATCTATTCTCGCACACACATAAGTAGGAACCACAAAGATCCTTTGCAATTTCAAAACTCTTCACCCAATTGACACTTATGTTGGTACAATATAACCATATATATTACACTTTTTTTCTTTTCTTTTTTCTAAATAACCATAAAGGCTCTACCTTTTCAAATCCCCTTGCGCATTAAAAATATTAAAAAAACACAAAAAAAACTTTTGCAAGGAGATCAATCTACAAAGAAAGAAATCAACCACTAACATTCAACCAAAAAAACATCCCTTTCAAAATCCCTTGCAAGTAACAAATTGAAGGAATCAAAGTGAAGATTATATTCATCAATTTCACTTCCATCACTTGACACATTGTTGGAGTTGAGAAGGTACATATGTGAAACAAATTGCAAGGTACAACAAAAACCAAAGGTCAAAACTACACCTATCTACATAAAGAACATATGGGCGATCCATTTTTGGAAGCAATGTGTTTTTACAACAATTTTGTGATCTAGCCGAGGTGGCAATCATCCATAAAAAGATTTAGCCAAATTTGACTGTAAATGAATCATGAAAGTAAAACATTCTAGGTGTCGTTCTATATTGTGGGCTATTGATTGAAAAGTGATAAAAAGTTATGGCAATCTTTTAAGAAAATTTCCAAAATCCGGGGATATAAAACCTCAAAAAACCAAGAAAATTCAAAATTCATAGAGACAAGTTGTCCTTGTTTTACAAAGGATATATTGCCAAAAGGAGGGGGGGGGGGGG
>Ga0116228_10001954_pt1 | contig 17502 bp, 14 predicted proteins | sample S1TSphfallax_2_FD_89694 | JGI IMG/M metagenome (GOLD analysis project Ga0116228, IMG submission 89694) | Host-associated microbial communities from peat moss isolated from Minnesota, USA - S1T2_Fc - Sphagnum fallax MG | ecosystem: Host-associated > Plants > Peat moss > Unclassified | place... | reverse complement strand
GCCAGGCGCAGAATGATGACGAGCAGTGCCGGCGAAAAAGCCAGGCAGAAAAGGGCGAGCACCACGAGTGCTGCAAACGGGTCGCCGCCATAGCTGGCGAGCCAGACGGATTGCCGCACAACCGCCGCCCCCGCGCCATGCAGCGGCGCCGCCCATACTGCAAACACATCGCCAAAAGGCAGCTGAAACAGCGCGCCGCCAAGGGCCACGGCGGCAAGGCAGATCAGTGCCGGGGTGAGTGCAATCACGAACAATGCGGTGGCGGCGCTATAACTGCGAATATCCTTGAACGCCCAGGGCAGCAGCACGGCGAGCGGCAAAATGAAGAAAATCGCGTTCGGCCAGGCCAGGCACAGTAAAGCCAGCAGCAGGCCGAGCAGGATGAGAGATTGCGTATCGCCAATCGCCTCGAACCGGTCCAGCGCAATCACCAGGCAGGCGGCCATCAGCACATAAAGAAAATCCGCCGCACCGCTGCTGGCCATGCCAAGCAAAACCGGATGCAGCGCAATGAGCGCCGCGGCAAGGGCCGCAAGCGCAGGGTGCCAGCCGCGCCGCACCAGGCCATGCGTAAATATGCCGAGAAACAGCGCGCCCGCGCCAATGGTAAGGATAGGCAGCGCGCCGGCCGTGCTGCCAGGTACCAGGCGGAGCAAAAAAATGAGGACCAGCTCAATCCAACGGCCACCTGCACCCGGCGGGTCGGACCGATTCCACAAGGTCGGATCATGACCAGGGCTGTAGCCCTGCCGCGCCAGGCTGACAGTCGCAAGCGTAAACAAAACCAGGCAGGCACCCGCAGTAATAATGCCGGCACGCGCAGCAGGACTGGCCCGGCGCGGCCGCACGGCCGCGAGGGCTGTGACGCTCATGGGTTGGTCCGAAGGAAGTAAGGCCAGGGGGCGCTGCCCCCTGGCCCCCCGCCAAAGGCGGAGCCTTTGGAATCCATTAATAAGGTTTTTGAAGAGGGGGCGTTTCCGGGCGCGACAATGCCCATAACGCAACGCTCCTTCTTCAAAAACCTTAAGGGTTCTAAGGGCTGTGCCCTTAGCGGGGTTCCAAGGGGCGGAGCCCCTTGGCCTTGCTTGCTTAGAACCAACTCCATGCACGTCATCATGACTGTAGCGCCGCGCGCGCCTTGCCGTCGGCGACGATTGTGGCGGCTTTTTCGCGGGTTTGGGCTGATGTGCCGTGCTGGGTTTTTTCCCAGTAATGTGGGTTGGTGATGAGTTGGGAGAGTGCTTTGTAGGCGGCCACTGAGTGCAGCAGCCAGTAGGCGGGCGCCAGCAGGCCCCAGGGGACGAGGTGGTACCAGCGGCGTTTTGAGGCGGCGACGATGTTGAAATAGACATACATGGCGTTGCCGATCAGCAGGTCGAACAGCGCCATGGCGAGCACGGGTGTGGGGAACAGGGCGGCGATTTTTGCCGGGCCGATGAGTGAGGCGGCGGCGCAGGACAGCCAGAGGAATGGGTTGATAAGGGCGGTGAAGGGCGGGAAGCCGACGAACATTTGAAAGCCCATGAAGCCCATGAATCCAAGCCGGCGGTAGAGCTGGATGGGGTGGCGCATATGGACGAGCCAGGTCTGCATATAGCCTTTGATCCAGCGGCTGCGCTGGTTGATCCAGCTTTTGAAAACGCCGTTGGCTTCCTCAAAGGTTGTTGAATTGACCACGGCGACGCGGTAGCCGGCCTGCGTTAGGCGGACGCCGAGATCGGCATCCTCGGTCACATTATAGGGGTCCCACGCGCCGAGTTCGACCAGGATATCGGTACGGAAATGATTCGATGTGCCGCCGAGGGGGATGGGGATGTTGAGCAGGTGAAGGCCGGGGAGCAGATAATCGAACCAGTGGCTGTATTCCAGCGTGAACATGCGCGTCAAGAAATTATCGTCGCGGTTGAAATAGTTCAGCCGCGCCTGCACGCAGGCGACATTGGCGGGCGAGGTGCGAAACAGCGCCACGACTTTTTTCAACTGGTCCGGTTCCGGAATGTCTTCCGCGTCGAACACCACGGTATAGTCGCCGCGGGCGAAGCGCAGCGCGTAGTTGCAGGCTTTCGGCTTGGTTTTTGGCTGGCTGTCCGGCACGCGGATGATTTCGAAGTTTTCTTCGGCGCCCAAAGCCTTCGCCGCCTCTATGGTCTCATGATCGCCGGATTCCAGGACCAGTTTGATGTCGAGCTTGGCAAGCGGGTAGTCAAGTTTGCGGATCGAGGCGACGAGGATGGGGAGGACTTCGGCTTCGTGATACATGGGCACGAGGACAGTGAAAACCGGGAGTTCGGCATCCGTCAGCCGGTCGGTCTCGGCCTTGCTGACGGAAATGTCGACGCGCCGGCCGCTGCCGATGATGGTGAGGAAGGCGCGGAAGAGAAACAGCGCGACGTACAAGGCCGAGATGACTCCGGAGATGACGATGAGTGCGAGATGCGGCCGGAATTCCAGCCCCAGCACCGCCAGTAAGAACGCCGCCCAGGCGCAGACACGTTGTGGATTTGAAATGGTGGTTTTGGCGGAGAGTTCCGGGTTGCGTTTATATAACGCCTCGCGCGCATCCTCGCTGAGGACAGAATCGAAAAAATTCTGAACGGTCCAGATGATATCGAATTTGCCCGTCACTGCGAAGGCGAATGCGGCGCCCGGAAACCGGCGGCGCAGTAGCGGGGCGAGCGCGGGGTCATCCGGGTCGCGGGCGGCGACCAGAATCGCGCCATCGGCCAGGCGCTGCCAGGGGATGAAGCCATGGCGCAGGTAAAGCGCGCGGTCCGCCTCATGCAGCAGATCATCGGGCGGCGGCCGGATGACAAGGTCCGCGAGCGGCAGCCCGGCGCAGGCAGCGTATTCGCGCGCCCAGACCTGGCCGGAAATGCCATGCAGTACGGCCAATACGTCCGGCAGTTTCACGCGGGAGCTGACGGCGCGAGAGACGGCGTCCCGCAACTGCGCCTGCGTGAGCAAACCAAGCCCGCATAGCCGCGATGCCGCGGCCAGCGTGGGCGCAGCAATGTCGCAGGGCGGGAAATCCAGATTTACAGTCATGGCTAAAACTGGAACCAAAGCGCGACAATGCCGGCATCGCCGCGGGAAATATTGTGCCCGCCAACATCGTCCCACAGGCCGAATTGAATGGCGGTGCTGGGCGTGAGCGTATGCACCGCCGAGATTTCCACGCGGTACAGATTATAGTCGATGGCGCCAGGCGCGGCGCCGCTGGTGCTGAAGGTGTTGAAGGATTGCGCGAACACACTCCACTTCGGCACCGGTGTCACGCCAATGGTAAAATCCGCACGAATTTCATTCGCATTGCCATTGGTCTCAAACCGGTAGCCCGCCTCGGTGTCAATAAACCCGGTCCAGCCATTGGGAAAGTTGAGGCCGCGGCCATAAAGCGCGCGCGCTTCGTATTCCGCATTCGGCTCCGCCAGGTTCGGGTCCCGCGCCGTGGCCACACCGGGAATGCCCGCCTGCCCCTGAATCGCCACGGCATTATACGCATCATGATACAACGTGTAGCGCGCAAAAATGTTGAATTGCACAAGACCGAAAGAATGGCCCGTATAGGGCAGCCCGGTCTGCGTCACCTCCTGCAGCCGCGGCTGCCCGCCAATCGTCCAGCGCTGGCTCAGCCCATACTCAAAATACGGCGCAAGCTCGAACTGCGTGTAATTGCCGCGGCCGGATGGCTTGCCCAAACCATTATACCCGTCCACATTCACCTCGTAATAACTGAACGAGTTGATAAGTTGCCCATGCCCCGGCGCTTGCGGCCAAGCCCCAGCCCGCGCAACATGCGGCATCGCCACCACAGCAAGGGCCACGGTGGTGCTGAGTAAGTAAGGCCAGGGGGCTTTGCCCCCTGGACCCCCACCAAAGGCTGAGCCTTTGGAATCCATTAATAAGGCTTCCGAAAGGCGCTCGCTCCGGGCGCAAAAAAGCACGTGCCTGCGAGCGCCTTTCGGAAGCCTTAAGGGTTCTGAGGGCTGTGCCTTTAGTGGGGGGTCCATGGGGGCAAAGCCCCCCTGGCCTTGCTCACTTGGCGCCACCCTGGCCCTCATGCCGTGCGCCGGCGGCGGGTGACGAAAATGTTGACGAGCATGACGGTGAGCAGCAGCCAGAAGGCGCCGAAGAGTTCGGTGTTCCAGTTGTGGAGCAGGATGTTGAGGGTGCCGGTTTGCGGCGGGGCGAAGATTGCGTCGTGCAGTTCGGTGTTGAAGGTGGCGGGGGTTGGGCTGCCGTCGTAGAAGGCGACGTTGCCGTTACCGGGCAGTGTGGCGTTGGCGAGGCTGGCGGCGGTTCCGGGGCTGAGCCAGAGGCCGGGGATTCGGGATGCGGCGCTGCCGGCGCTGACCAGTTGCAGGACGGTGCTGGGGGTATTGGCGGCGGGCAGGCTGACGACTGCGCCGGCATCCGGCAAGACCAGGGCGGTGCCGGAAGCGGGTTGCGGAACAGGTGCGATGGAGACGATGTTGCCGGCGGCGTGGGAGACCAGGATGAACGGCGTTTGCGGCGCCGGGCCGGGCGTTGCGAGGGTGATGGCGAGCGGGTTGGCGCCGGCGGCGCCTAGCAGCTCCGCCAGCAGCGGCAGGGAAGGCGGCAGGGCGGCAGCCGGCAGGTCCGTTATCACAGGCATGGGTCCGGCGGCAGCGGTGAAGGCGCCGAATACCCGGGGGGCGGCGCCGGTGGCGGCGAGTTGCAGGCTGGTGCTGTCCTGCAAGGTGAATGGCAGGCCGGCGAAATGAATTTGCGCCTGGTCCGCGGCGATGCGGACGAAATGCAGTTGCATTCGCGCGCCGGAGTTGATGAGCCGGTCCGGCAGGTCGATTCGGACGCCATCCAGAACCGGCGCGTCGGTATAGGCCTGGCTCCAGACGACGTTGCCACCGAATTCCAGACTGATGATTTCGGTTTCGCCGGGGGGCAGGGCGGCGCCTTGGCCGTAGAGGCGCAAGGCGGCGGCGTGGCGGCCAGGCGGCAGCTGGGCGAGCGGCAAAGCGAGGGGCAACATTGTGTCTCGGCCGGCGATGACGGTGGCGGGCGGGATGCCGAGCGCGCCGAAGGAAACGCTATTGCCGGACGGCGGCGGACTGGCGGCGAAGCTGCTTGTGGCATTGCTCAACCGCGCGTTCTGCAAGACCGCGCCGGCCGCAAGCAAGGCGCGGGCGGCGCCGGCATTGGGAACGTTGATCTGCGCCGCCTGGCCCAGCGCCAGCGGGGCGGACGCGTTGATGGTGATGGCGGCGGTTTTCGGGTCGCTGCTGAAGAAGGGGGCGATGCCACGCTCCACGAGCGCGGTTGCCAGGATGAGCGCGGTCTGGATATCCCCCAGCGTAGGATTGGCGGGCAGCGCGATCGCCAAAGGCGCGCCGAGGCTTCGCCAGACGCCGCCCAGGCCGGGGGGTGAGCTTGCGGCGGGTGCCAGCGCGGTTGCCGGGTCTATCTGCGTCCACAAAGCCGGGTTGGCGCCGTCATCATCGCCGCATTGCGGCGCGCCGGATTGCGCCTGCGCCGCGGTGAAAACGAGTTGCAGATACTGCCCTTGCGTGAAGCGCGACGGAATGGCGATTTGTGGCGCGGCACTGGCGGCGCTGGCCATGACCGTGGCGATTGGCACGCCGTTCGATGTGATGGATAGACTCGATTGCGAATCCAGCGCCGCCGAGGCGAGAAACCGCAAATTCAGCGTAGCACCGTTGGCGGGTGCGGGCAGCGGAAAATACACCGTCTGGCTGGCGCAGTTGCCGGACAGGGTAAGGCCGTTCGGGTAGCCGAGATCCGTCAGCGTTGCCGCATACGCGGCGGGGCCTGCGAGCAGAAGCGGCAAAGCCAGCAGGATCGCGCAGGGCGCACGGCCATTTCTCACCGATTTCTGAGGTTCATGCGGCTCCACCACAAGCGACTTTAGCCATCAGCGTAACGTTTAACCGAACCGGGTGCCGCCGCGCATGGCCGCGGTGTTTCGAGTTTGTAATAAACCGCGGCATTTGCCGTGCCGTAGAGAAACCAAAGCAACGCCGCCGTTTTTATGGAGAACACCGAGGCGCCGATGCAGAGCGACGCCGCGAAATAAATGCCGGCCATGGCTTTCATGCCCGCGGCTTCCTGGCGGAGGACCGGGTGGAAGGCAAAGATGGCCAGGAGAAAAATGCCAAGCGGCAGGCCGAGATTGTTGATGAGATAGGCAAAGCCGGTATCAGAAGTGTAAACCGGCGATACGCTAAGGCCAAGCCAGTTCTGGAGAGTCCAGTCATTGAGCAGGCGGCCGGAAAACAACAGCCGCCCCGGCAGATTATCGCTAAGGATCGACGGTTTAATGCCCTGAAGTTCATGAATTGACCCGGCGATTGTCAGCGCCAGCACGGTGAGGACCGGCAGCAGAAAGATCACCGGCCGGGCTTTGAAAACCGGCAATAGCCAAGCCAGCAGCATGATGAGGCAACAGCCGATGCCGAAGCGGGAATCCGAAAGCACGATGCAGATGACCGCGCAAAAAATCAAAGCCAGCCGCCGCAGCTTCGTGCTGGCCGTGGTGCAGAGGCACCAGGCTAAGGTGATGACCGCGAAATTTCCCATAGAAACCGGTTCAAGAAAAATCGAAGAGGCGCGATGCGGACCCAGCAGTCCCGGCAGCAACGTCCGGTTCTCAGCACCCGCGCGTGCGCTGCTGAGAAAGAAATTGGTTTGCGCGTAATCCACTGTGCTTTGGCTCAGCGTACCCTTGCTGACATAGTACGACCAGATGTCGAAGACCTGGGCGTAGAGCCCAGGGGCAAGAAATTCGAAAAAGCCCAGGATAAGCACAATGATCATCAAAGCCCATAGCAGCCTGTTGCCACTCTCCTGGGATACCTGAGTACCGAGCTTGTAGAAAATATAGGTAATACCTATGTCGTGCAGGATTTTGAGATCAAGCCCAGGATTGATCAGTTTCATTGCAAAAACGGTGAGAACAACGATGGCACTGACGGCGATGGCGGCATTGCTGATGATGGGGCGTATGACGAGAAGACCCGCGGCCATGATGGCGAGTTCGCAAACGATCACCTCGGCGCTGCTGCCCGCTAGCCAATGCCGGGTTTGCAGCGCGCAGAGGACAGGATTAAACATGGCGGCGAGCATGACCAAACAGGGCCCGGCGGCCGCGGTGGACATTGCGGCCGCGCGTGATTGCGCCGCCGTGCTTACGGACATGCCGTTCGATATTTCATTTGAGAATTAAACGCCTTTCGGCAACGTAGGCGATACGAAAGAGGCATAAGGCGCCTTGAATAAAGGTGGCCGTGGTGTGTCAGTGATTTAATGCTGCACTGCGGTATATTTCGATAAATTGGATTGATGTTGTGAAGCGTCTTTATTAACGTACGGGCTTCGTGCCTGTCCATCCGGTTCGCATTTCTGATGCGCAATTGTGAAACCGGTCCCGCGGCCAATTTCGGCAAGCCCGCCTGTGCATAACCACGATGGTCTGGACACTGAATGAACGATGGTGCGGTTTACGGTGGCGATGCCCGGCAAAATGCCGCCCGCGGGAAAAATTCCGGACCGGGTGACTGGGCACAATTTTCACCGCATGGCGGTGGGTTTGGCGACGCCGCGAATGATGATGGTGCGCATTCCGCCACGCTGATCTGGGCTACCGGCATGTGCGATGCCGCGGCCGTGTTGGCGGTAACGTTGGTTCTTGCAATGCTGGAAGCGCGCGGCGTTGCGCATCATCAAGCGGTAGCGAACGCGGTATCGGATATCGTCGCGGTGCTGTTCCTGTTCGCGACATCGCGCGCGCCACGGCCTTCCCGCCGCGGATTTGCGCGGCTGCTCCGGCAACAATTGCAGACCCGCACTGCATCTTTGGTGCTGGCCGGGTTGCTGCTGAGCGTGGTGCTGTGGTTTCTGGGCGCCGACCGAATCGTCTCTGCCGAACAGGCGGCGCTATGGGTGACGGCCTGCGGCGGCGGCCTGATCGCGTCTCGCGCGGCATGTGAAAAGCTGCTTGCGCATCCGGTGGTGACCGAACGGATGACGCGCAAATACGCCATTATCGGCTCCGGCAAACATGCGTATATACTGGAGGAGCGGTTGGGAAATTCCGGCGCGGGCATCGAGGTTGTTGGCATTTTTGATGCCAATCCGATGCGGCCGGCGAAGCGGGCTTCGCTCGATGATCTCATCGGCCTTACGCATGAGACCAGGCTGCAGGGAATCATCATCGCGCTGCCGCCGGATGAAGACCCGGCGAGCCTGGCGCGGATAAGCCGCATGTTGCGCGCGGCGATGACCGATGTTTTCGCCATGCCTTATTTGCTGCACGGGCCGGAAATTGCCTTGCCGATACAGAAAGTGGGCGATGTGCCGGTGATGGTGCTGCAGCGCCGCCCGCTGGATGAATGGCAGACGGTGCGCAAACGTGTCCTGGATGTCATGTTGAGTCTGTTTGCGTTCATCTTGCTGCTGCCCTTTCTGGTGCTTGTCGCCATGGCCATCAAGCTGGATTCGCCCGGCCCGGTGCTGTTCCGCCAGCCCCGCCGCGGATTCAACAACCGGCAGTTCATGGTTTTCAAATTCCGGTCGATGCATGTGCACAGCACAGATCTTCTGGCGGCGCGGCAGACCAGCCGGGGCGATAAGCGCGTAACGCGCATCGGCAAATGGCTGCGGCGGTTGAGCATTGATGAGTTGCCGCAGCTTTTGAATGTGGTGCGCGGCGAGATGTCTCTGGTGGGCCCCAGGCCGCATGCGCCGCATACGAGTGTTGAGGGCAAGTTGCTGAACGACGCGATCGGGGATTATGTGCTGCGCTACCGCGTAAAACCGGGAATCACCGGCTGGGCGCAGGTGAACGGCGCGCGCGGCGAACTCGTAACAACCGAGGATTTGCGCCGGCGCCTGGCATTGGATTTTGAATACATCCAGCGCTGGTCGCTTGGTTTTGATCTCAAAATCATGGTGCTGACGGTGCTGCGCGAGATTGTGAGCCCTCATGCTTTCTGAATCGCCAATTCCGGATGCCGTGGACGTCATGGGGCTGCGCCTCAACAATCTGGACGGAGAGGCGATTGCCGCGCGCGTGGTGGCGGCGGTGCAGGCGCGGCGCAAAATGCTGGTCCTCAACGCCAACGCGCATATGCTGGTGCTCGCGCAAAAAACGCCTTGGATGACTGGACTTTTCCGAAGCGCGGATATCGCCTTTTGCGACGGCGCCGGCGCGCAACTGGCGGCAAGGCTGCTCACCGGCCGCCGCTTGCACCGCACCACGCCGCCCGACTGGATCGGCCCGGCGCTAAGCGCGCTCGGGCCCCAGGCATCGGTTTTCTGGGTGGGCGGCAGGCCGGAAATTGTCACGGAGGCAGCGCGGCGTTTCGAGGCGCGCTATAAAATCAAAACCGCCGGCGTGCAGCATGGATTTTTCGATCCCGCTTTTGACTCAGAAGCGACACGGGAGGTGGTGCTGCGCATTCAGCGCGCGGCACCTTCCATATTGCTGGTGAACATGGGCATGCCGCGCCAGGAGCGCTGGCTGCTGGACAATTTCGAAAGCCTGCCGCCCTGCGTCGCCATTACCGGCGGCGCGATGGTTGACCATGCGGCCGGTGCAGTGCGGCGGCCGCCGCGCTGGGTGACGAGATGCGGCGTTGAATGGCTGGCGCGCCTGCTGCGCGAACCAAGGCGGCTGTGGCGGCGCTATGTGTTTGGGTTGCCGGTATTTGCCATGTACCTGGTGCGATGGAGGTTTATGACATGACACAGGCGGCGGACATGCAGTTTCATGGCGGCCTTGGCAACAAGCCGGTCTTGCGGGTGCTGCGGCAAAACATGCGGCTGATGCTTGTGGTGTTCTTGCTCTGCGCCCTCGCGGGCTTTGGCGTGCTCATGCTGCTCACGCCAAGCTACACCGCAACCGCGACGGTGGCGATTGCGCCGGCCGCCAGCAACCCGCTGGCGCAGGATGGGCCGCCGCCAATGGCGGGGCAGGATGACGACCTGCCCGCAACCCAAGCCGCGCAAATGGCCTCTCGCGATGTTGCCGCTTCCGTGCTGCAACAAATTCCACCGCTGCCCGCCGCGCCAGCATTCTCGCTGCCGGATTTTCTCTGCGCGCACGGGCTTGCCATGGCTTGCGCCGCGCCGGTGGCCAATGACCCCGCATCGCGCCAGCAGGCGGCAGTTGACAGGTTTTTGAAGTCTCTGAGCGTGCTGCCCGAGCTGCATTCGCGCGTGCTTGATGTGAGCGTGACGGCGCCGAATGGCGCGCGCGCGGCACAGCTTGCGGATGCGGTGGTTGCCACCTATCAGCGCCTGGATTTGGCGCAGCAGACGCAGAATGTGAACGGCGTTGCCGCCTGGCTGGATGCGCGGACCGGCCAGCTGCGGCAAAACTGGCTGGATGCGGTAACCGCCGCCAACAGCTACAGCGTAAGCCACGGCCTGACCAATGCCGAGCAAGGTACTGGACCATCCCCGCTGATCGACGCACAGATTGCCAACATGGCGGGAAGTTTAAGTGCTGCGCAAGGCAACCTGGCGGTTGCGGATGCCCGTGCGGCAGCACTGGCCGATGCCGCCAGGCATGGCGATTCGAGCGCGCTGCTCAGCCTGCCGGACCAGCCGATTCTGGTGGCGGCGGCGGCGCAGTTGATGCAGCTGGAAAGTCAGCGCAAACAGCTGGCCGCCGAGTTCGGGCCGGATTATCCAAAAATCCAGGCGCTGGACCAGCAGATTGCACAAACCCGCGCAACCATGGGCGGGCAGACCGGCTCCGCTTTGTCGTCCATCAACGAAACGAAAATTTCAAGCGAGGCGGAAGTTGACCAGCTGACGGCGAACCTGAATGTGCTGAAAGCGCAAGACGCATCGCAGAGTGCGCAAGAGGCGCAATATCGCAGTCTCAACGACGAAGCGGTGAGCGCCAGATCTGTTTACGAAACTTTTCTGGAAGATGAGAACGCGGTGGTGGACCGTGCGGAATTGCTGCAGCCCCCGGTGATGTTCGTCTCCCATGCCGGTATTCCGCTGCTGCCGACCTTCCCAAACAAGATCAAGCTGGGCCTGGCGATTCTGGTTCTGGCGCTGGTGGCGGCAGTCGCCGCGGCGTTCATTCGCGATCATTTCTCGGAAGGTTTTGAGCAGGCGGACGATCTGCGCGCGAATGTGGATGAGCCGCTGCTGGCGGCGCTGCCCTTCATTGCCCGCGCCCCGCGTGATGCCATCGCCCGGCATGTGTTGGATGCGCCATTCTCCCGAACCAGCGAGGCGGTGCGGGGCGTTGCGGCAAAACTTTCGCTCCTGGCCGCGAATGACGCCACGCCGCGGGCGATTCTGGTCTCCTCCGCGGGCGCCATCGAGGGCAAGACGACGCTTGCCTTGTGGCTGGCAATGGCGATGCGGCAAGGCGGCCACGCCGTGCTGGTGATCGATTGCGACCACCGCCGCGGTACAATGATGCAACACATGGCCGGCACCGTTTCACATCCCGGCCTTACCGACTACATCGCCGGAAATGCCGAGGCGGCGGCGCTGATTCAGCGCGATGCCGCCACCGGCATCGACTTTATCGCGGCCGGTCCGACAACATCGCGCGCCTTCGGGCCGGACGAGATTGCCCGGCTGCGGGCGCTGGTTGATGACATGAAACGAAGCTACCAGATGATCGTGATCGACAGCCCGCCGCTTCTGGCCATGACCGATGGCTTCGTGCATGCCAGCATCGCCGACCAGACGGTCTTCGTATGCCGCTGGCAGCGCACCTCCCGCCAGGCCGTTCTGGCTTCGCTGGAGCGCTTGCGGGCTTACGGCGCGCAGGTGGCCGGCGTGGTTGTTACGATGGTGGACCAGGGTGCCGCGCTGCAATTCAGCGGTGAATATGGCAGGCGCGAGCGTCAACTGATCACGCGGCTGTATGGTTCGTGAGCGGGCGGCGCGTCTCCGCGAATTTTTCGTATAACGTTCTTGGCGCGCTGCTGCCGTTGGCGGTTTCACTCGGCACGGTGCCGTTCTACGTCCACCAGATCGGCCTCGCCCGCTACGGCGTGGTGACAATCTGCTGGGTCTTGCTGGGCTATTTCGGGTTTCTGGATTTTGGCTTGTCGCGGGCATCGGCGAATGCGCTGGCGAAGCTGGGACACGCGCCGCCGCGGGAGCGCTCGCCGGTGCTGGTCACCGCATTCTGCTGCAATCTTGGGCTTGGGCTTGTCGGTGGAATCATTTTATATGCCGCCGGCCATCTCATCCTACTTCATGTCGTAAAAATCCCTGGCGCCTTGATGGATGAAACCCGGGCCGCGTACCCGTGGATGGCGGCGATGCTGCCGCTGGGGATGCTTTCAGGCGTGGCCACTGGTGCGATGGAATCGCGGGACAAATTCCTGCTCTCCAACACGCTGAGTTCGCTCGGCACCATGGCCGGGCAGGCTGTGCCGCTGGTTTGCGCCTATGCGATTGCGCCGCGCCTGACCGTGGTGATTCCGGCAATGCTGCTGACGCGCCTGGCGGCCGTTGGATTATCCTACGCCGTGGTGCTGCGCATCGAATGGCCGGTACGGCTGTTGGACGTAAGCGGCGCCTGGATACGAAAACTTTTCGGCTACGGCTCCTGGGTGACGGTTTCAAGCATTATCAATCCGTTGCTGGATACGTCCAACCAGTTGATCATCGGCGCGATGCTGGGGGCGGCCTCCGTTGCGATTTATTCCGTACCGATGACGCTCGCCATGCGTTCACAAATTCTTGCAACGGCGCTGGCGCGCACCATGTTCCCTTGGAACTCACGCAGTTCACATGAGGAAGCGTTGGAAAACACCAGGCGCGCCGCGATTTCCCTGACCTATGGTTTTGGCATGGTATGCGCACCGGCAATTTGGCTCGCGGGCCCGTTTTTGCAAGCATGGATGGGCCGGCATTTCGCCGCCGCCTCCTCCGAAATCACGCAGATTTTAATGTTTGGCGCCTGGACCAATGGAATTGCCTTTCTGCCCTATGGTTTTATTCAGGCCCGCGGCAACCCGCATATCACCGCCAAGCTTGGCATGATCGAGATTTTGCCTTTTTTTGCGGTTTTGTGGCTGCTGATTGAGACGATGGGTCTGCCCGGCGCCGCCATCGCCTGGTGCCTGCGTGTCACCATCAATGCCGTTGTCCTATTCTGGCTCAGCCGCTGTATGCCGGCCAGCCTGTGGCGCACCGCGCCGGCAATTCTGCTGATGGCGGCGGCACTTTTCATTGCGCGCCTGTTGCCCATGGGCGGTGCGGCGGCGCTGGCGCTGGCGGTTCTCTTCGGCCTCGCCTTCGCCGGGTTATCCTACCTGTTGGACCCGCTGGCGCGGCGCGTTGTTCTGGCGGCGGCACAAAAATTCGGCCTTTTGCGCGGCCCGGCCGCGCTGCAGCGCCCGTTGTAAGCGTGAGGCGGCAATGGCCGGCCCGCAGTTTAATCGCGATGCTGGGCGTTGGCTTTGCTTCGCACGCCCAGGCGCAGATGATCCAGAATGAATTTCCCTCCGACATTCCCGGCTATGCGCCTTCACTCGCAGACTCGGTGGTGAACCGCATGTTGCTGGAGGATCAGAGCCAGGGTGTAGAGTTCAACAGTTTTTTGTTCCGCCCCTCGGTCTCCGAGAGTGACGGCTATAATTCAAACGCCCTTGGCGCGCCGGGTTCCGGCAGTGCCGAGGCGAATACCGCGGCGTCGCTGCGCGTGAATTCGGATTGGTCGCGCGATGCGCTCGGGGCATCGCTGGGCGTGAACGACGTACGATATTTCCAGAAGCCGATCGCAAGTTACACCAGCTGGAACGCAGCCCTTGGCGGGGCGCTGAACCTTGGTAACGATACCGCAACGCTATCCTATGCCCATTTGGTGCGGGAATTGACGGCAACTGAGCTTGGGGTCGCCGGCGTGGTCGCGCCTGTGCCCTATGCGGTGGATGATATTCGGGCATCGTATCAGAAGCTGTTCAGCCGCTTCAGCCTGATTCCGGCTTTTGATTATCAAAGCTATGCGTTCGGCCAGGCGGGCGGCGCGGTGCCGGTGAATGATGAGGGGTTGAACCATGAGATCGAGAGCGGATCGGTCGCCGCGCGGTATGAATTTTCGCCCGGTGATGCGGCGGTGCTCGTCCTGCAGGTCTCGCGCGCAGAGTTTGGGCATCAGCCGGTGAATAATTACAACGACTACGCCGTCTTCGCCGGGCTGGATTCGCGTGGGCCGCAATTTGTGCAGTATCGCGCCCTGGCTGGCTTCGATAGCCGCCGCTTTGCGAATGCAGGCACATCCGTAAGCACGCCGGTGTTCGAGCTGGACACGGTATGGACGCCGACCGAGCTGGACACCGTGACCCTCACCGGGTTTCGCTCCCTGGACAACCCGACAACACCGTTCGCGCTGAACCAGACAATCACGCAAGGCCGGCTGCAGCTGGACCATGAGCTGCGGCAGGATGTATTTCTCCGCGCCGATATTGGCTATGGCGTGACCCAGGAAACCATTTTCGGCGCCGGCGCGCCCAGCGCGCAACAACGCCAGCTGAATTTTGGCCTTGCCGCGTTCTGGAATTTCAACCGCAACATGCGGGCGACGCTGAGCTACGCCTATTCAGGCGGCTCTTCCGGCGGTGCTTCCAATAATGTCTCACGTACCGGCTTTTCCAGCTTCACCGACCAAACCATCATCATAGGGATTTCTTTCTTTGAATAATTTTGCGCCACCCCCCTGCCCTGTTTCACATTCCGCGTTGCAAACAGCGCGCCGAAAACCGCGCGCCCTGGTGCTGGTGGCCGCACTTTCCGTCACCGGCTGCGTGCAAGGCGCAAACCTGCCGGACCTGCCGCCGGCGGCGGAGAATGTGTACCATCTGGGCGCCGGCGACCAGTTGCGGGTGATCACCTATGACGAAACCCAGCTGAGCGATACGTTCACCGTGGGCAGCGATGGGAAAATCGCCTTTCCGCTGGTGGGTGACATTACCGCCGCGGGGCTGACTCCGGATGAGCTGGCCGCTGCTCTCACCGGTTCGCTGCGGGCGCAAAAGCTCATCAGCCAGCCCAGCGTCTCGGTTCAGGTTACGCAGTACCGGCCGATTTCGATACTGGGTGAGGTGAATCATCCCGGCCAATACGCCTTCGAACCGGGCATGACGATGCTGGATGCGGTGGCCCTGGGCGGCGGTTTCACCTATCGCGCGGTGACCGGCTATGCGAGCGACGTGCGCACCGGCGAACATGCGGCGGGAGGCCCGATGGAGGGCAAGGTCTACCGCTCGACAGTGCTGGAGCCGGGCGATGTGGTGACCGTTTACGAGCGCTATTTTTAGCCTGGGGGAATTTACGCTCATGCGATTGCAAATCGCCGCGTGATGGCGGAATATGGCGGCGTTATGAACAAAAGAGGAGGAAAAAAACATGTGGCGTAAACCGGCAATGACGGAAATTTGCACTGGTGCTGAGATCAACAGTTACATTTCCGCCGCCAAGAAGTAATTTTTAAGCGAACCCAGGCATTTTTCACGTGGCGGCTTTGCGATGCATGTGAGAGTGCTTGGGGCCGCGGCCGGCGGCGGGTTTCCGCAGTGGAATTGTAACTGCGCCGGTTGTGCCCGGGCGCGGTTGAATGATTCCGCGGTGCGGCCGAGAACGCAGGCCTCCCTGGCCGTGAGCGCGGACGGCGCGCGATGGGTGTTGCTGAATGCCAGCCCGGATTTGCCGTACCAGATCGCCTCCGCGCCATGCCTGCAGCCGAAGCCGGGCGATCCGCTCAGGCACTCGCCGATTGCGGCGGTGATCATTTCTGGCGGCGATGTGGATTGTATTGCGGGGCTGCTCTCAATGCGGGAGGCACAAAAATTCGCGCTTTATGCGGATGGATTTGTCCAAAAGATTTTTTATGAGAACCGGATTTTCCGGGTGCTGGACCGGCGGTTTGTCTCTTTCAACGCATTGCCCAGGGGCTACGTTGTGGATGTTGAAGGGCCGGAGGGCGAGGCGCTGGGGCTTTCGGTTGAAGCCTTTCCCGTACCCGGCAAAGTGCCGCTTTATGAGGAAGCTTCGAACGACATCGCCACGTTGCAGGCCGCCGATGCGGTGGTGGGGCTTTGCATAAGCGATGGCGCGCGCAAAATTTTTTACATTCCCGGCTGCGCCGCAATAACACCGCAATTGCGGGCAAGGCTGCGGCCGGATGATGTGCTGTTTTTTGACGGCACGCTGTGGCGCGATGACGAGATGATTGCAGCGGGGACGGGCGTGAAAACCGCCGCGCGGATGGGGCATATCAGCGTCTCCGGCCCGGCGGGCAGCATTGCCGCGTTCGCGGACGTGGCGGTCGCGCGGAAAATTTTCATCCATATCAATAACACCAACCCGATGCTGTGCGATGACAGCGCGGAGGCGGCGTTTGTTCGTGAGGCGGGCTGGGAAATTGCCTATGACGGGATGGCGCTGTCATGCTGACCAAGCCGCAATTCGAAGCCGCCCTGCGTGAGATTGGCGCAAAACACTACCATAATTTGCACCCGTTCCACCGCCTGCTGCATGCCGGCCAGCTGGAAAAACCGCAAGTGCAGGCCTGGGCGCTGAACCGGTATTACTACCAGAGCCGGATTCCGCTGAAGGACGCGATTATCGTATCGCGCCTGCCGGATGCGGCGGCGCGGCGCATCTGGCGGCAGCGCCTGGCGGACCATGACGGGGATGAGGCGAGCGAAGGCGGCATCGCGCGCTGGCTGAAGCTGGCGACCGGCGTAGGGCTGAATCGGGATTACGTGGAATCCACCGCGGGTATTTTGCCGGTCACGCGGTTTGCGGTGGATGCGTATGTGCATTTTGTCCGGGACCGGACCTTGCTGGAAGCGGTTGCATCATCGCTTACCGAAATGTTTTCCCCGGGGATAATCGCGGAGCGCGTGGCGGGGATGTTGGCGCATTATGATTTTGTCTCCCCCGAAACGCTGGCCTATTTCAACGCACGGCTGCACCAGGCGCCGCGGGATGCTGATTTTGCGCTGGACTATGTGCAGCGCCACGCGCGCAACGCGGAGGAACAAAATCTGGTGCTGGCCGCCCTGCGGTTCAAATGCGATGTGCTTTGGGCGCAGCTGGATGGTTTGTATAGCGCGTATGTATCTCCGGGGCATGTGCCGCACGAGGCGTTTTTGGGGGCGGCGTGATCACGCGAGAGTCCGTGCCGGTTTTTCGCCGCGGCATTCGCCAGAAATTCGATACCGCGCGCAACACGCATGTTCTGCTGGGACCGGAGCGCGTGATTGTGCTTGACGAAATCGCCGCCGCCATTACCGCGCTGGTGGATGCGCAACATTCGGTGGCGGAAATTGCCGCCACACTGGCCGAACGTTTTGCGGCGGATGCGCAAGAAGTTGAGGCGGATGTTGTGGAATTTGTAACCAGCCTCGTCGAAAAAGGTCTTGCATCGGCATGAATACCGCGGCCCCCCTAGCGCTGATGGCTGAACTTACGCATCGCTGCCCGTTGCAATGCCCGTATTGCTCCAACCCTTTG
>Ga0116228_10001953_pt1 | contig 17506 bp, 12 predicted proteins | sample S1TSphfallax_2_FD_89694 | JGI IMG/M metagenome (GOLD analysis project Ga0116228, IMG submission 89694) | Host-associated microbial communities from peat moss isolated from Minnesota, USA - S1T2_Fc - Sphagnum fallax MG | ecosystem: Host-associated > Plants > Peat moss > Unclassified | place... | reverse complement strand
GTGGACTCAACAAGATAACCAAAAAGGATCGATATCCCTTGCCCTTGATTTCAGGCCTCCTGGATCGGCTACGTACCGGGAAGATCTTCACCAAGCCTGACCTTCGTGGAGCCTACAACTTGCTCAGGATTCGCCCTGGTGATAAGTGGAAGACAGCCTTCCGCACACGCTACGGCCACTTCGAATACATAGTCATGCCCTTCGGCCTCACCAACGCACCCGCAGTCTTTCAGCACTTGATGAATGATATCTTCCGGGAGTACATGGACGAATTTGTCGTGGTTTATCTGGATGACATTTTAATCTTTTTTGAGAACCAGGAAGAACACGACAAGCATGTACGATTGGTGCTTGCGACGTTACGAGAGCATGGCTTATACGCCAAGCTGGAAAAATGTGAATTCGACAAGTCCTCAGTGGTGTTCCTCAGCTATGTGATCTCTCCAAATCGCATTTTCATGGACAAGTCGAAGGTCGAGACCATCCAGTGTTGGGTTATTCCATCCTCAATCAAGGATGTTCAATGCTTCTTGGGGTTTGCCAATTTCTATCGTCGGTTTATCAAAGGCTATTCCAAGATCACAACACCACTAATAGCCCTGACTTGCAAGGACAAGCCCTTTTCGTGGAATCCAACGGCCCAGGCTGCTTTTGATACTCTCAAGATGGCATTCACCTCTGCACCAGTCCTGATACATCCCGACCCAGCCAAGCCATTCATTGTGGAAATGGACGCTTCGGATTTTGCCTTGGGAGCTATCCTATCTCAATTTGGAATAGATGGGTTGCTGCATCCGGTTGTTTTCTATTCACGGAAGCTGACCAGTGCTGAAATCAACTACTAGGTCTACGATAAGGAGCTTCTGGCAATCATCATGGCGTTCAAGCAGTGGAGATCGTATCTTGCTGGAGCTCAACATCGAGTCCAAGTTTTGACAGATCATAAGAATCTCTTGTATTTCACGACTACCTGGACCTTGAATCGTCGCCAGGCACGCTGGTCTATCTTCCTAGCTGATTTCAACTTTGAGATTCAGTATCAGCCCGGCACCCAGCAAGGGAAGGCTGATGCACTATCTCGCCACTCAGAATATGAGCTTTGAGCGGGGGATGAGGCCTACAGCCAACAAACCCACACCTTACTCAAGCCCGAGCAATTTCGAGTTATAGTAACAATCAACACCCTCCCAGATTCATACCTTGTCAGGGACATCAAGATGGCAACTGAGGAAGATACCTGGGCTACCAGCATCAAGAAGGAACTCTAGGAACGACCAAGGAACCCAAATCGTGATGATCTGGATTAGTTTGAGCAACAAGATGGACTTCTCCTTTGAAACAACCTGATTTATGTACCCGAAGGACCTATACGCCTAAAGATTCTGAGAGAATGCCACGACAACACCCTGGTCGGTCACTTTGGAATGGCACAAACTCATGAACTAATGTCAAGGAATTATTGGTGGCGCAAGATGAACAGGATGCTACGAGAGTATGTCAAGTCTTGTGATACATGTGCTCGATCCAAGGCTCCCAGACATCGCCCATTTGGACTCCTACGGCCCCTGCCGATTCCCAGCTGACCGTGGGGATCTATTGCAATGGACTTCATTACGGACCTCACTATTGTCAAAGCCAAGAACTCAATACTGGTTATGGTCGATCATCTCACCAAAATGGCCCATTTCACCCCTTGTTCCAAGTCGATCACGACAAAATAGTCAGCTCAGTCAATTCTGGACGGGATTGTCCGACTACATGGACTCCCCGAGGAAATTATGTCCGACAGAGGCCCTCAATTTGCATCCAAGTTCTAGTGACGCCTATTCGAATTCCTTGGAGTCGACATTCGGCTATCTTCAGCTTTCCACCCCGAGACAGATGGACAAACCGAACAAACAAACCAGACACTCGAGCAATACCTTCGCTGCATTGTGAGCTACCAACAGGACGACTGGCTAGCCCTGTTATCTCAAGCAGAGTTTACTTATAACAACACAACGCATGCATCGATCGGTATCAGTCCGTTTTTTGCCAATTACGGCTTTCATCCCAGGTTCAACCTTGAAATTCCTGGAGACTTGGTAAACCCTTTGGCTGAAGAAAGGGCCAAGAGGCTTGGACAGGTTCAACATGACCTTATGGCAGAGCTCAAGCTGACACAAGAATGGCAAAAGAAACAAGCAGACCGCCGATGCAAGGACCATCCAAACTTCAAGGTTGGAGACAAGGTCTGGCTTCTCAAGAAGAACATTGCTACCACTCGCCCATGTGCCAAGTTGGATTACAAGCGCCTTGGACCTTTCAAAATCGCCAAACTTGTTGGTCTAGTGGCTTGCCAGTTGGAGCTTCCACCCTAGTTCAAAATCCACAATGTTTTCCATGTCTCCTTGCTTGAGCCCTATCATGAAAACCAAATCCCAGAACGTCATCAAGAACCCCCAGCTCCAGTCGAAATTGAAGGTCAAGAAGAGTTTGAAGTTCAGGAGGTCCTGGACTCCAAGAGGATTCGTGGAAAGCTCCTGTACCTTGTCTTTTGGCGAGGCTACCCTCCTTCTGAAGCTACTTGGGAGCCCGCTAAAAACCTAGTTCATGCCCAAGACTTAGTTAATCGGTTCCACCAACGGTATCCTAACAAACCGGCTCCATCTGGAAGATATCGCTTGAGGAGGGGATAATGTCATGGCCTAGATCCGACAACACAAAAGTAAGGTACATAGATTAATTTCAGCAGTGCTGCCATGTCTCAGCATTGCAGCAGTGTAGCCACGTCTCGGCAATGCAGCAGTGCTGCCATGTCTCAACGTTGCAGCAATGCAGTAGTGTAGCCACGTCTCGGCAGTGTAGCCACGTCTCAGCAGTGCAGCAATGCAGCCACATCTCAGCCACGTCTTGGCAATGCAGCCACATCTCGACATCTCAAGATAGGATGGTTCAGGGTTATAAAAGGAGATGGTCTGGGGGACAGCCCTCCAGCAAACCAACACCAGTTGATGGATCAATAGAGCTCTTAGTCCTCCAGTATTGTCCTATCTTGTCTTGTCTTGTCTTGTATTTCCCCGCTTGGTTGTAGCCAGGTTTCCTTGCCGTGCCTCGCACTAGTTTGGTCCATAACACGTTGCTAAAATGGTAATCATTTATTAAAAAATTGCCAATTTTGGTTATAGACAAGTTGTGTGGTTAAAAACTTGTTTAAATCTTTCAATATTATGGTTACTTACTATATTTTATTATAAAATTTTGAAAATACATATTTTAAATTTGGCAAAAGATATTCTTTCAAAATAATATTTTCTTAATGTTGTTGCCCCCTTAAATTGGCAAGAATTGGCCACAAGAAAAAACATTAATTAAGTAGTTAATATAACCATTTAATTATCAAAACCATTTTTTTTTAATAATATGAATCATATAGTAATACAAATAACTAATTACTTAACTTTGAAAAAAATCTCAACATATTATTTTTTTGAATGATGTAAGAATGTATTTTACATTTTTTTCCTTTTTAAAATTAGAAATAATTTAATTTTGATGAAATTTTCTTTTTAAATATTTGGATTATCAATCCACCTCCCCCCCCTATCCTTCACCCTAATTTTTTTTTTTTTTTATTTTTTTATATATTTTTTTTTTTTTTTTTTTTTTTTTAAAATTTGATAAAATTTATTTTTTATTAAATTTTTTTTTTTAAATGTTTGTTTTCCCCCCCCCCCCCCCCCCCCTTTCTCCCACACAACTATTTTATTTTTTTGGTTTTGAATTTTTCCTAAGCTGGCAATTCTGGTTGGCAAAAAAAGGAAAAAATAGTGCAAATTAGAGAAAAACGTAAACAACAAAAAAATTATCAAAATTGAAATCACAAATCTTTAAAAAAAAAAGGTTACTCCTAATGAATAAAACTTTTAAAATAATTCTAATAATTCCAACATTAAACATATAAAAAATAATACTATCAAATTTATTTGAAAAATGTTAAGTTTACTTTTTGAAATCATTAAAAAAATTATTCAATTTTTCTTGAAATTTTCAAATAATGATGTAATTGATTTTTTTTAATGAATTTCTACCATTTTTGTAACAAAAAAAATGCCATCAACATCAGCAAACGATTTTTTATTTTTATTTTTTGATATTTTGATGTTTTTAAAATGACATAATTCTAAAATGGGTTCTAAGACTTGGAGGTAAAAGATAAAAGTATTTTAACAAATTTTACCTCCATATATGGTTTATAGCCAAAACATGGCCAAATATTCTTATGGACGATCTTGAAGAAGATTTAAAAATTAAAAAATGAAAAGATTAAAAAAATCATTGATGTCATTATTATTATCGCCAATTATAATTAATTCATTTTTTTATATAGAATTTTTGAATTCATCTTTTAATGTTTAAACATAAATCTATAACAAAACAAACTTAATTTTTTTGATAAATCATCTTTAAAATAAAAATAATAACTATAAAATATTTATAATTTTTCATAATAATAGTAATAATTATTTTAAAATTTTAATTTTAATCCATTTTTTTAAATGAATTTTTTTCATACACAAACAAAGAAGGGGAAAATTTAGGGATTATTTTTGAGGTTTTTTGGTGTGGCATCATGAACATTCATAATAATAAACTTGTGTCAAGGACATGAAATACAACAAAAAAAAAGGCTAAAGGAAAGGTTTAACTTTAACTTTCAAACAAGGAACAAGACAAGATTACATGATTCAAAAATAAAAACATAAGAATTATGAATAAGGACACGGGATGTGCAAAATAAATGTGAAAACGGATCTTTATATGCAAACATGAAATTGAAAAGAACATGACAAAGCTATGATGCAAGATTATGCCTAAAATTGGTGTTGAACAAACTAAAGGAAACAAAGACTTCTAATTCTATTTATACCCTTTTAAGGACTTAGCTCAAATAAGCTTCCAAGGATGCTTTTATGTGTGCATCAAGTAAAGAAGCTTCCTAAGAACCTTCATAATTGAGAATCAATTATGGGTTAATTGAAACTTAATTAAAAATTAACTAAGATTTAATTCAAACTTAACAAGGTGTCAATTGGGAGTTAATTAAAGTTAATTAAAACTTAATTACAAGTGAACTAAAAGTAACTAAAAATTAGGTACAAGTTTATTATAAGTCATGGATGAACATTCAAATAAATGAACTCCATGGCATTGGCATCCATAACAATTTGTCTATGATGCCTAAAACAAATTAGGGAAAAATATATATTTTAATTTACATAAATATGCAAAAATTTAATATATGAAAAGTTTATAATTTAAAGATTTACATGCATCCTAAACTTTGCATGCCTGAACATTTTGACCTAATCACTAACCCATTCAAATATAAATGTGAAACTTCCCAAATATTTATACATCCATTTTTTAAACTTATGGTAAATGTAAAATGCAACTCTTGAATAGTTAATTTAACAACATTCAAAGCAAATAATTCAACTCATGTGCAAATGTTAATAGTTCAAAAGATACAAAAAAAATCATTAAACCATTCAAATATAAATGTGAAACATTTAGTTGTTGTGTGTGTTTCGATATATATAATAAATGCAATATGCAATGTTTGAATAACGGTTTCAATAAACTCAAAATGGATGATTCAACTCATGTAAAAATGTTGATAGTTTGAGAAAAGTGAAAAAATCAATAAACCATTCAAGTATAATTGCAAAATATTGAGTTGCATTTGTCTAATATATTATAATATTTATTTAAAAATGAATGGTTCAATTTTAATAATTGAAAAGATGTGAAAAAAAAACACTAATTCAATCCAATATAAATTTGGGGTTTTTAATTGTTACATGTGTTTTAATAGATTATGGTAAGTGTAAAATGCAACTCTTAAGTAATGGTTTCAACATGTTAAACATTGATAGTTCAACTCATGTATCATGTTAATTAAAAAAATGTTAAAAAAATCACTAACCCATTATAATGCATTGTGTAAATAAAGTTAAAGGTTACTTCAATTTCCATGTCAATAATGTGAAATTATTAAATTATTAAATAAGGTTCAAACTATATTCATAAGTGAATAACGTAATGAACATAACAACTATGAATAATATTGACCATTAATTAGTGCAATAAGCCAATTGCAAACTTAAAATGGCCAAATGTAGTTGAAATATAGTTAAATCAAACAATAGTCACAATGTGTGAGGGTGGAAAAGGACAAAATTTGCTTTTGTGCAATGTGAAGGCGCAATAATGCTTAATTAAAGTTTTTCAAACCTTTATAGAACAAAGGTACATAGATTTTGACAAGGTCCATAAGGATATTGAATTTATGGGTAGCATGTCATTTTCATTAGAGCAAAAGGTCATTTATTGTAAAAAGGTCTCATGATGCTGCAAGGGGAGATTTTTGAAAAAATTCAAGATGGTTTTGGCTATTGAGTTAGTAGTGTTATGGCTTTGCCTTCACATCTTGTTGAGGTTAAAAACTTGGGTTTCAAAAAATATTTGATGATTGAATGTTGCCCATATTATGGGTTGGGGTTTTCATTAATGTGGTTAAGGACAATTGCTTCTTACAAACATTTATACCACTATTGGTGCGCTAATATGTATTTCAACACCTCATCCAAATGCATCCACCTTAACTATGAAGAGGAAATGCACAAAGCATGGTAAGCTTTTTTTGGTATTACAAAACATGGCATTGTCTTCATGTTTGAATGCATGTTGAAAGCACCAAGGCCAATTAAGGTTCTTCCCAAGCACTACTCATCACAATCTCTTAAAGGTATATTGTCACTTTTTAAACATTGTGTAGAAAAGTACACTTGAATTACATATATTTTTGTACATGAAACTAATATGAATAGTTTAGGGTCGTATCAAGATCCAAAAATGTCTATCCATAGCAACTCACACCATCTTTGTCTAGTCAATACTTTCTGAATTTTAAGTTTGAAATTTTTGGAAATCCAAATTATGCAATCATGTTTCAAATTTGAAATTTCTTTGTAAGTCCATGTCAATGCCGGTTTTGTGAACAAATTTGTCATTCATTGTCCATGATCGTATGCATTGTTAAATAAATTTTTAATTGTGAATAGGCAACCATAGAATAAATGGCAAATGTTGGTATTATCTAATGCAATGTCCACAATAAGGACAAATGTCTATAAAAGTTCATTGAAACATTATGGGTGTTTGCATGGGTGTCAATTGAAAGTGTTACACATGGTGTCCATGAGTTTTGTTATCTCTAAAAGTCCAATGAAGTTTCCATAAGTCCTTAATAGTGTAATGATGTCCACAATTTTGTCCCTAATAATGCTAAGGGTGTTTGCAAAAATCCATAATAGTGTATTGTTGTAGTCAATAAGAATGCCATTGTTATTTGCAATGTCTTCAACATTGCTACATGTTGCTACAATAGTCTTTAACAATGCTACATGTTGGTGTAGCATTCCTTAACAATGTAAAATGTTGTTTGCATTAGTCAATAGCAATGCCAATGTTAATTGTACTGTCCCTAATAGTGCTACATGTTATTACAAGAGTCCTTGATAATGCAATTTTGATTGCATAAGTCAATAATAATGTTAATGTTATTTGCAATAATCCCTACCAGTGTTACATGTTGCTTACAATGGTCCTTAATAATAATAGGTTATTTGCAAGAGTCCTTAATAATGCCAATGTTGTTTGCAAAAATCTAATGTTGATAATGCTAATGTTGTTTGTAAAAATCTTAAAAAGTGCAATGTTGTTTGTATATAGAAGTCCTTAACAAATGGCAACTTTGATTGTGAAAGTTGCCAATAATGTTAATGTTATTTATTAAAGTCCTTAAAAACATGCATATATTGTTTACAATAGTCCTTAGTATTGGCAATGTTGTTTGCAAAAATCCTTCTAACTCAATGTCAATGTTGAATTTGTTGAAGTCCACATTTCAATCTATGGTGAAGGTTTAGATATACTGAAAGTCTATGTTGTTTGTAAGGTATAAAACATATTTCAAGAGCACTGATATAATTTTGTTTCATCTAATGTTACTAAGGTAAGAGCACCATCTTTGTATTCAATAATTACAAGTATGATCTTAGCTTTCTTTAATTGTACATGATTGATCCTCATGAATAGTCTTTAGTCCATGTCATTGATTGAAATAGATGGTTAGTCATGAACTTTCTTTTGCCAAATTGATTCTGAAATCAATCTTGCATTGAATATTGATTTATATGTTGTTTGAATGAAATAGATGGTATAAAGGCTCTACTGGTGGTTCATCCACCATGGGCATCAATCTCTTTTTTAAATGCTCAACCTTCCATTGTCAAAGGTGGCATATCAATTTTGAACAACAACAATCAATATGTTAGCCCAAGTGTTGGTAGTGCCTTTCAGCTACAAATAGTTAAATTCCCTAATGAATTGGTAAAGGTGTCCACTCCTAAAAAATTGAAGCCCTCTCCAATTCTATTGAAGTCCAAACACATCCAATGGCTCATCCAACAAGCAAAGAAGAATTGAAGCTATTAGAGGAACCAAACATTGAACATAATAATGATGATGAAATTCAAGAAGAAAGTTATAGAAAAGATGAAATGGAGGTTGAAGAGGAGCATGAAGAAGAAGGAATGTGTAAAAGAACATGAGGACATTGTTAATCTTGAAAAAACTCTTTCCAATAAAATGAAAACATTTGTTGCCAACAAACCCAAGAAAGTGATGGGAGGAGGTGGGTCATCACAATTTTTTTGGTAAGAAGTCAAAACCAAAACTAATCCTTGAATAGGCTAGTATTGTGACCACCACATGACATGCAACCACATAGAACAAGACACAACAATCTGCATTAGGTAAAAGTAAAACCTAAACTCAATGAATAATAATAGGCTTTTACAAGGCTTTTCTTTTGAAGTTTAGTAAGTACGTATAGTAAAATTAAAAGTTTTCCAGAATGTGGATCTAAAATTTTCACAACATGTTTTGTATTACATCTAACAATGTATTGAAAACACATGATGTTTTTTGTTTCTACATTTAAATTGTGCCTTAAGGAATTTGATCCTTCCACTTGGTGTTTTGTGCTGACCATACAATCCATTAACCATTACAAAATTGTAGAACTAGAAGATGTTAAAAAATGTTTCAAACTTATTCCTAAGTGGTTGTTGGTAAAATTAGAATGAATAATTTGTGTAGTCTTGAGAATGCTTCAAGACCATTATTGCATCGCAATTTTTCTACTTATTATGATATCTTGAAAAATTGGATTGATAAACAAAATGACTAATTATTGAGATCATTAGAGAACTTCAGTTCTTACAATATAGTTATGCTCTTGAAAAATATATATGTACTGGAACAAAATAATGTTCTAAAAGGTCATTATAAAACTTTTATGAACTTCCCATAGATACAATGTCGTCAACCATCCTAAGAATCTTTGTTTATTTGGTTGAACAAGAATGCTTCAAGACCAAATTATAACACAAATTAGTTTTGTTGACATCTATGCCATCAAAAAAAATTGTTTACTAGACAACCAAAATTGTTTCAAGACCATTATATAACACCGTAATTAGTTTTCTAACAATTATGCCATCAACACATTCGTATGTTATATGACAAATTCATAATGTTGAAATTTGACCATGTTACAAAACATTAGATCTTATTACATAACTATGTTAGATCAAGAATTTATGTTTATTGGAACAACATAACATGCTTCATGACCATTAATTTTTTTAATTTTTCTAATATAATGATATCTTCATCAAGAACCTTTCAAGTTTATTTGACAATCACAATGTTTAAAGACCAAATTGTAACAAATTTTAGTTCTTTTAACAACAATGCCATTAAGCTAAGTGCACAAATTAGTGGATCAATTTGCCATAGATCCAAAGTCCCTATTTATTCAAAATCTTAATCACATTTTGGAAATTATAACTAATTTACCTTGATTTCCTCCATATTATTTCCATGCAATTAATGTTTCATTTAAAGTTGTTCTTTCTTTAAACATGTAAATAAAATACCATAAAATATCTCTTCCTCTAATATGAAATAAAAAATGCTTTCTAATTAGCCCACTCAAAAGTCCATAAGTATAATCCTAGAATTCAATTAATTTTTTTTTGGACCTTTAGTTTCCTTATTATGACATCTTATTAATTTTAAGTCCTTAACACACACCCATCAATCAATGGATCATATCATGGTCCACAAAGAAATGACAATCAAAAATTTACTCCATAAATTTTGAGTCCATAGCTTTTATAAAAAAAATTGATGATTTTGTGCATCATGTAGATATCCAAGTTAAGATCTTTAAACCAAGCTCATTTTAATAAATTTCAAGATCTATAAAACAACACGGGCATTGCAATGGCAACCACAAGGCAAAATTAGCTTACATGACATTCAAATTGGTCCACCCATTCAAGTGCATGCACCAATTAGGAAATTTTGTTTACTTGACAACTAGAATGTTTCAAAACCATTATAACATTTGAGTTCTTCTAGCATCTATGCCATGATCAAGAATTTTTCTTTACAACATAATGCTTCAATTATTCTAACCATTACAAAACATCACATCTTATAATAGTTATGCCATCAAGAAATTATTATGACTATCCATTAAAACAATAGAACATGCTTCAAGGCCTTTATAATACTTCTAGTTCTTCTAATAGCTATGCCATCAAGAAATAAACTTGTTTAATGACCAAACAATGTTTAGGATTTTATTGATGCATCGAAAGTCTTCTAACAATCATGTTGGATCAAGAAATTTTGTTTACTTCAACACCAAGAAAATGCTTCAAAATCATTGTTTCATGTTGCTAAGATTAACAATTGTAACACATGTATGCCATCAAGAAATTATATTTACTTGAAGAACAATAGTTTCAAACAATGCAATGTTATTTACAAGAGATTTGCAAAAGTCCCTAACAATGCAATGATGCTTGCATAAGTATATGATAGTGCACAATGCTATTTATAGAAGTCCCAACAATGTTCCTTATAAGAGCTCCTCTAATAGCTAAGATTGCCATCAAGAAACTTAAATACAACATTAATCATAGTCAATACAACATTTACAAGGAATTTTTTAACATAGAATTTTAAGTTCTTAAATTTGAGGTTCAAACTTGGGTGGCAATGATTGTAAACCACATTGGATTGGAGGGGAATTGAACCCCCTGCTATTATGAACTCCCTATCTCACAAACTCTTCACCAAGTTAAAGAAAAATGCACACCATTATAGAATAAAATGCAAATAGACAAACAATTGGACATAACAAAGATCTATTCATCCATTTTTGAAGAATCAATTTTACTTCATTAATACCTTGTAAAATTTCTCTTGGAAGTTCATACACATAATCATTTCCAATCATTTTATGATTGCTTGGTGGCATCAAAAATTTGATCCCTTTAACCAAATGGGAATATATATAAACAAGATGTCTAAATCCTTTAACAAAACATACACTACAACAAAAGGTGTCCTTGTACACCAAATGATTTCATTGGATTTTGAGTGAATTCATTGGTCATAGTGAACAAGACCTAGTGGGGAAGCAATGAATTCACTTGTCTAGTGAACAAGGACTAGGGAACTACACCCACATTTTGTACTAGTGATAAAAAAAAATTCATTATTTCCCCACTTTTGGTAGTAGAATCTTATTACTACATCATCATGACCTTTATCAAAAGTCATCCCCCACCAATTTGTAAAAATGTTTTTTTCCTTATGAACTAGATTAATACACATAATGAACCAAAAGGATGCACCTTCAAATTTTTGTCCTTTGCATTGATAACAAGGTTGTGACCAATTTCCAAAGCACCAACCAATTCATCACATGTGTCACAAGACACCATTTACCCAAAATTATGTAGGAACCTATTTACAAGAATATAAAAAAACCACATTCAACAAATTAGAAAAAAATTAATGGACCAAAAGTTGGAAAGGCCTACTACCTTTTAGTCCATAGTACAAATCTTCGACATCCCATCCATTGTATATGGCATTTCACAAAAACCTTATGTCTTGGGGTTGTAGTTGTTTTGCCACCTGATGACCTATCCACTTGACATTAACACATTTAATCCAAGGACTATTGAAACAAAATTCACAAAAACATGCCAAACCTCTAACAAACAACTGTGTGAGGTCTTTTTTGTTAAGCAAATAGATAGAGTGCTTTTTCATGGTCACTTTGACAAGATCACACATAAATATGAGAGACGCCCTATCCACATCTTCAACTCGAACATGCAAAAAGATTCTTTTGAGTGGTTTGCATGAACTACAATATGTTTGGGCCTACTTGATAGGTGTTCTTGCAAGAACATAACCACCTCCTTAACATTTTGCAACTTGGCACCATGAACATTCAATCGCTTTCTATGGAATAACCTTTTGATCACAACCCCTACCCCATCATGGGGGCCTTTCCTGTGGCCTATACAAAAAATAAATCCAACACATCTTGCAACCCCAAGTCATTTTGGATACCATGATACAAAGTACCATGGCTTGTTATTCTTGAACCGAGATGCACAACCATCATTCCACACCCTTGATGCCATTGCAAGGCAAAATGTCCATTGTCTACCATGTATTGCTAATGTAATTTAAAACAATGTTGAACAAATTTTAAACCATGTTTTCTATCATTAGAGATGTAGAAATGATATTCAATTAGAATTTGTGAATATTCATCATGTAGTTATAATGTGGGATTATGACAGAAACAAATATGTACCAAAATCAACATCTAATATGTATGCCAATGCATACTATACACCTCAGTTTGCATTTCAAACCTATAGTTTTTAGCAAAATTGACAATAGACACCATTGTGTTGGTTGGAAAATGTTTGATATAGTGTTTGAATTGTTTATCTTCCCACCACATGTTTCAAAATAGTGTTTCACAAAGTGCTATAATTTTGATTTTAAGTAGTCAATGAACTCATTCGAAATCTACATTTGTATACCAAGGTCAAATTCTTCAATGCCTTGCTAGACCTTGCCATTGTGGTCTCAAGAGCAAAACGCCTCCACGATATCAACATCACATCTAAACCAATAACTTCCTTTGGACATAATGGTAATGTAATTGTATCCCACACCTTGAACATTCCTCAAACAAACATTTTTGTTTATGCCATTCATCGAACTCATTCATTTTGCACACTATAGCCTCCCAGAGTTTAGTCAATCCTTTGTAAGTTGTACAAGAGGCTTGGCATGGATGGCCCCCATGACTACACACATGACAAATGTAGTCACACAATTGGTTCTCATGGACAATGTTGTTTGTCCTCATCAAATTCAATGCAAGCCTCAATTTGTATAGCTCAACATGGTATGCATAACAAGTGTTCCTATCCTTCATTGGTTTGACAAACAATGACTTGAGTGATTTAAATAACCTTTGCCCAATACTTGCCTCAAGGTGTGCAACTTGGAATTAAAAAAAAACTTAATCTACATACATGAGTATACACACATTAACTTGGTAGTTTGGTATGACATAATAATTTAGGCACATATAGTGACATGGTATGAACAATCCTTACACAAGACTAGATAAAAATCTCCTATATGATACATTCACACACCTAATATAAGACTTTATGTACAAACATAAAAATACATCATATATAAGTTCAAAATACAAACTCTTACATTTAGTCCTTAACATTCATTTTAGTTAACATGGTTCATATGTTTAATTTGTACATAGTACATGCAACAATCCATTGAGTTACATCTGCCATGGCAAAATAAGCCTCAAGAGTACACAAAACTCATAAAAATCACAAAATAAGCACTTCAAAGTCTTCAACAAGCACATTTTTTCACATATGATGTCCAAAACAATGTACATAATATACAACAATCCATTGAGTTACATCCACCATGGCAAGACAATCCCAAGAATACATAGAACTCACAAAAATCACAAAATAATCACTTCAAAGTCCTCACAATCATACTCTTTTGTAACTAATGTCCAAAATAACACATGTATACAAAGTATGAAAAAGTGTAATGAATTACATCCATTGTGGGAAAAAGGTTCAAGAATACATACAACTTACTTCCAAATCTATAATACTCCCTACGAGTCTAATTAATGATAAAGATTTTCAACTCATGTGTCCAAACTACATAATATTCTACAACAATTTCTTGACCTACATGAACAATAGTAAAATAAATACTGAGAAACACAAATGTTTTCCCTTAAAATCTGCTTTGATCTTTGTAAGTCCAACCTTGACACTTGTTCTTAGAATACACATAATGTAATGTGCAAATTCATACTTGGGTTTTCATTAAGAAATGAATTGGCTTCTCTTCAAACATTCCAATCTCCAATCTTTTAATCCTAGTAACATTAGCTCTTGGGACTCATTCAAGTTTCTAATGCCCACCATTTCAAAACAATAACTTTAGTAACAAGCAAAATATAAATCAAATCTTTGTTCTTCATAGCAAGTTTCCACAATGGTGCCCCATTGTCACATATCAAAGATTGAGGTTGTATTACAACATATACATTGTGGTGGTGAACACCAAGCACCTTTGCCATGGTCCTTGTAGATGAAGCCCTTGCACTACCTGTCGTTATTATAATGTGATGTTTAACAACGAGTTGTTTAACAATATAAATGGATCACTTGTTTCCATCAATGACTTATGCATGTTAGCTATTGATTCTTTTATAGCTATGGAAACTTTTGAAAGTAAAAAACATTAGGCATAATGGTAGTCAATGTACTATTTACAATAACTTTTCCTTTTATTGCTTATTTGCTTTTTAGTCCAAGGCATATCAAGAAAAACTTGTGGATAAAATCCACAATTATAACAACAATGCTACATTTATTTTGATCTCCCATGATTATTTTTGTATCTTCCAAAACATAATTGAATTTAGTTCAACACATAATAATTTATTTCCAAGCATTGTGCCACTTTTGTTACTAAACATTTTGTTGGACTCTCCTCAATTCAGCTTGCTTAACTTATGCCAAAAAAATTGTATTAAGTTGTGTTTGAGGCCTTAGCTTACTTACACCCTCCTTGAAGTTTTGTAACTTTCAGATACCCATTATGATTATGCACTTTTCAAACCCTTCAACAACAATAAAAGCAAGTTGTAACTATCCCACATACACCTTGGGCTTCAAATCAATGTTATGTTACATACAAAAATAGATTAGTTTAAAGAATAAACACATGTTCAATTCCTTAAAATGCTACGAAGAATTCCATTCACAACTTTATCACCAAGAAAGAAAATTGCTTTTGACATTAATGGTTTTTAAATGGTCCAAGACAAATACAATGTTTTGAATGAGTTAACAACAAACTTGATTAATTAGGAATATGAACTCTTTACAGATTTAAGTTACTTAACAATTTGCAATTGCGAATCAACAATAATTGCTAGGTGTTAAGTTTGTTAATTTTGCTAATGTTTTTTTTGTAGTTATACCCACATGATAAAATATAGAACCAATGCAATGTGGCAAGGAGGTAGGCATACCAAATTATGCTTTGACGGTGTAGGTGACAATAATGTAATTTGGCGATGGAATGCAATCCCACCTATGTAGACATGGTGTAGGTAACAACAATGTAACTTGGCAATGGAGTGCAATCCCCTATGTAGCCAACCAAATCTAAAGTATTCACCACCTTAAGATTATTTTTTAGTTAGACAAGTTATGAAGAAAATAAAACCTCAAGTAGGATAACAATTACACAAAATTGTAATCAAAGCCCTAAACCATGCAAAGTTCAAGATGAATAATTCAATTGATGAAAGGTTGATGAATAATAGTGAATAAACCTTGCCCACACACAAAGGCGATATTAGCGCAACAAGTAGATGTGAAGCTCTTTGAACTCATACTTGGCCTACATGTTGCCCACACACAAAGGCGTTATTAGCGTAACAAGTAGATGTGAAGCTCCTTGAACTCATATTTGGCCTACATGTTGCACACACACATTTTTTCCCTCTCCCTCCTTCCTTCCCTTGGGCATGTTTTGTTTAGTCTAGATGCATGCTTGATGAAATGAAAATAACTAGTTTTTTCTCTAGAATGTTGGTGGTTGCATCTTGATTTATAAAAGAATGGAAATTCTCACATAAATAAAGAAACTAATTAAAATAAAAGCTACATAAAAGAAAACTTGGAGACCTTTGTAATTGCTTCAAATGCAAAAATATGCTACAACAAATTGTAAATCTGAAAATGCATTTTCCATCACAACGTAGAAGGGCATGGTCCAACAAAAGGTTCAAAGATAGGTTAGTCACATATATTGTTCACAAACTCCAAACCTTATTTTTGAAATGCAAGATTTACCTCTATTTCAAAATTGTATCGCACTATGAGAAATTGTGTCCACAGAGACCACATTGCCTTGCAACTAGAGCTCAAAAACCATTCAAGTACAACTATGTTCTCCCAAGTCCAACTCCTATGCAACTACAATTTATAAATATGGTGATTTAATAAATGCATTTCCACATTAGAAAATAAATGAATTGTACGGTAGTTGCATTGTAGTTTTAAATGTGTTTGTTATACACACCATATTTACGCATGTAGTCAATTATGTTTGGCTTTTTGAAGAATTGCATTATTATTGTAATTAAGTTAGGATAGTTAAAAACAGGCTACACATTGAACAACTTTTCTACAATTAGCACAAAACTTTCATACATGTGATTATGCCATGTGTCCACATTCCCACCATCCATGAAGTACAAGCTTTGTAATTGGTTTTCAACTATGAAGTTTGTTCATGTAGTTGGTTGGCCACTATGTTGCCATTAAGTGGCCACTATTGCACTACTAGTTGCCCATTATTGTGCCACAACTATGCCATTATGTGACCACCCAGATGCCATTAGTTGTCAATCATTTATTAAGTAGTAATTAATATGTAATATACTAAATTATTACGAACTAATTAGTTAAAATAAATAATCATATGAATTCATTAATCAAATTTAAATAATTATTTTTTTAGTTAATTCATACAATAAATAAATAAATATCTAAAATTGGATAATTAATTATTTAAATTAACTAAATAATTATTTGAATTATATTAATTAATTGAAATAGTCAATCTAGATAGTTAATAATTGGATATTTAATTAAAATAATTATGTTTGACGATTAAAATGGAAAAATTAAAATCAAACACAAAGCATGTGGGAATGTTTTTTTGTAGTTACAACTCAAATGCAACTAGGGTGTAACTAAAAGATTTAACCCACATGCCTTGCTTTCAAAATCTTGTCTCACAAACTATATAAAGGAGGCATTTTCTCTTGCATTTTCACATTAAAATACATGTGCCATGTTGGGATGAGCTCATGAAAGTTTAACCCTAAAGGCAAAACACAAAAAAATAATTAAAAGTTTTATGT